>LNFM01000621.1_pt1 | contig 86281 bp, 88 predicted proteins | sample 596031 | NCBI WGS metagenome assembly LNFM01 (sample SAMN04254537, study PRJNA301005) | activated carbon metagenome | isolation source: dual media filters at the Ann Arbor, Michigan drinking water treatment plant | place: USA: Ann Arbor | reverse complement strand
AGCCCGCCGCACCGGCGCCGAGCGCGAGGCGCTGCTGCGCGCCGAGACGCAGGTGGCCCGCGCCCGCAGCCTGGAGGAGGCGATGGCCCGCCTGGAAGCCGCCCGCGCCGCCGAGGAGCGCGCCCGCGAGCGCGTGGAGGCCGCCCCCCGCCGCGCGACGACGCCCCGCCCCCCGGAGCCGCGCCCGGCCCCCGAGCCGCCCGCCCAGCCCGGCGCCATGCCGGTGGCCGGCACGCTGGTGCGCGGCTGGGGCAGCCCGGGCGAGGGCGGGCCGGCGCGTGGCGTATCCATCGCCACGCCGGCGGGGGCGCGCGTCACCGCCCCCTGCGCCGGGCCCGTGGCCTTCGCCGGCCCCTTCCGCTCCTACGGGCGCCTCGTGATCCTGGACTGCGGCGGGGGGCAGCACTGGGTGCTCGCGGGGCTGGAGCGGCTGGACGTGGCGATGGGCGGGCGCGTCGGCGCGGGCGAGCCGGTGGGGGTGATGGCCCGCGAAGGGCGCCCCGTGCTGTACCTGGAACTGCGCCGGCGGGGCGAGGCGGCGGACCCGCGCCCCTGGCTGCGCGGCGCTTCCTGACGCCTTCATCATGCGGAAAGGCTGGTGCCTGTCATCTTTATGCCCAGATAAGGGCTTTCCGGCGTTTCCCCGGCCGGCGGGGGGCGTCTATGATCGGCGAGGTTTCGCCCGGGCGTGCCGGGATGGGATGAGGCTCTGCGCATGAAGTCCAAGCTGGGTACCACCGTCGCCGTCGCGGGCGCCTTCGCCGCCGGGATCCTGGCCGGCCCGGTCGTCGGCGCCTTCGCGCAGGCGGATGGGGGGCGCGCGGAGACCTACCGCCTGCTGTCGCTGTTCGGCGACGTGTTCGGCCGCGTGCGCGCCGAATACGTCGAGCCGGTGCGCGACCGCGACCTTGTCGAGAACGCGCTGAACGGCATGCTCTCGGGCCTCGACCCCCATTCCTCCTACCTCTCGCCCCGAAACTTCGAGGACATGCGCGTGCAGACGCGCGGCGAGTTCGGCGGCCTGGGCATCGAGGTGACGCAGGAGGGCGGCTTCATCCGCGTCATCTCGCCCATAGACGAGACGCCGGCGGCGCGCGCCGGCATCAAGCCGGGCGACATGATCACCCACCTGAACGGCAACTCCACCCAGGGCCTCACGCTCCAGGAGGCGGTGGAGCAGATGCGCGGCGAGCGCGGCACCGCCATCCGCCTCACCGTGCGGCGCGAGGGCGAGGCGCGGCCAATCGAATTGTCTGTGACGCGCGACGTGATCCGCCCGCAGGTGGTGCGCTTCCGCATGGAGGGCAACGACGTCGGCTACATCCGCATGTCCTCCTTCAACGAGCAGACCGAGGTGAACCTGCGCCGCGCGGTGCAGAGCATCCGCTCCCAGGGCGGGCAGAACCTGCGCGCCATCGTGCTGGACCTGCGCAACAACCCCGGCGGGCTGCTCGACCAGGCGGTGCAGGTGACGGACGACCTGCTGGAGCAGGGCGAGATCGTCTCCACCCGCGCGCGCCGCAACGAGGACGCGCAGCGCTGGAACGCGCGGGCCGGGGACATCACCGGCGGCATCCCCATCGTCGTGCTGATCAACGGCGGCTCGGCCAGCGCCTCCGAGATCGTGGCGGGCGCGCTGCAGGACCACCGCCGCGCGGTGGTGATCGGCACGCGCTCCTTCGGCAAAGGCTCGGTGCAGACGGTGATCCCGCTGGGCGCGCAGAACGGCGCCATCCGGCTGACCACGGCGCGCTACTACACGCCGTCGGGCCGCTCCATCCAGAGCACGGGCATCGAGCCGGACATCGAGGTGCGCGCCACCCGCGCCGACGCCACGCAGGCAGCCAACGCTACCCCGGCGCGCGAGCGCGAATCGGACCTGCGCCGGGCGCTGCGCAACGAGGGCGCCACGCCGGCCCCGCAGGCCGCGCCGCCGCCCCCGCTGAACCTGCCCGCCGCCGTGCTCGACCGCGTGCAGCGCCAGCCGCCCGAGGGCTTCCCGGCGCTGGACCCGACGAAGCCGGAGACCGACTTCCAGCTCCAGCAGGCGCTGGTGCTGGCCCGCGCCCTGGGCGCGCAGCCGCAGCGCCGCGCGGGACGCTAAGCTGGGCATGGCACGGGGGGGCTGGCGCGCGCTGGCCGGATTCTGGGTGGTGGTGATCCTGCTGCTGGGCGGCGGGGCCGGGGTGCTGTCCTGGCTCGGCCCGCCGCCGGTGCGCGTGGCCGAATCCGCCCCGGCGGCCGCGCCTGCCGCGCCGCCGCCTGCCGCGCCGCTTCCGCCCGCGGCCGCCATGCCGCTTCCGCCGCCCCCGCCGGTGCCGCCGATGGTGGAGGCCGACCTGGTGGAGAACTCCGCCTGGGGGCTGCTGCCGCGCTCGGCGCCCGACGGGCGCTCGCCCATGCTGGTGTATTCGCGGCCCTTCGACCAGCGCGACGGCCGGCCGCGCGTGGCGCTGATCGTCGGCGGGCTGGGCATGAACGCCTCGCTGACCGAGCAGGCCATCGCCGCCCTGCCGCCGGCCACGGGCCTTGCCTTCAGCCCCTACGCCACCTGGGCACGGCCCTTGATCGAGCAGGCGCGCGCGCGCGGCTTCGAGACGCTGCTGGCCCTGCCGCTGGAGCCCACCGGCTTCCCGCTCAACGACCCCGGCGACCGCGCGCTGCTGACCGTGCTGCCGATGGGCGAGAACCTGAACCGGCTGGACTGGCTGCTGGCCCGCTTCCCCGGCCATGTCGGCGCGGTGGGCGCGCTGGGGCCGATGCGCGGCGAGCGCTTCGCCGCCGCCGCCGAGCCGCACGGCGCGATGCAGGCCGTGCTGGGCCGCCGCGGCCTGCTGTATTTCGACGCCCGCCCGGGGAGCCCGGCGCCCGCCCGCGCCCTGGGCCGCGGCGCCGACCTGGTGGTGGACGAGCCCGCCACCCGCGGCGAGATCGAGGCGAAGCTGGCGCAGCTGGAGCGCATCGCCCGCGAGCGCGGCTCGGCACTGGGCTACGTGGGCGAGGCGACGCCGGTGGCGGTCGGGCGCATCGTCGCCTGGGCCGCGGCGCTGGAAGGGCGCGGGCTGGCGCTGGCCCCGCCCTCCGCGCTGGTGCGAATACCCGTGCCCGGAGCGCCCCGATGACCGACCTGCCCTACCGCCCCAACGTGGGCGCGGTGCTCTTCAACCGCGGCGGCCTGGTCCTGGTGGCCCGCCGCGCCGACCTTCCGAATGCAGAGGGCGCGGCCGGCGGCTGGCAGCTCCCCCAGGGCGGCATGGACCCGGGCGAGGACCCGGCCGTAGCCGTGCTGCGCGAGATGGAGGAGGAGATCGGCACCCGCAACGCCGCCATCCTGGCCGAGCATCCGGAATGGTTGCGCTACGACCTGCCGGCGCACCTGGTCGGCGTGGCGCTGGGCGGCAAGTGGCGCGGGCAGGCACAGAAGTGGTTCGCGCTGCGCTTCCTGGGCGAGGACGCCGAGATCCGCCTGGACCTGGACCCGCACCCGGAGTTCGACGCCTGGAAATGGGCGCCCTTGCGCGACATTCCGGCGATGGCGGTGCCGTTCAAGCGGGCAATCTACGAGCGGATCGTGGAGGATTTCGCGCGGTTTGGGGCGTGAGACCCGTTCGGGAGTATGGGTTTCTGTCGCAGCCGGTCACGTTGGATAGCCTTGGGTTCTTGCCCGCTGACTTGAAGGCCCACCGATCTTATGCGGCGGCGAAGGCAGGGGACGCCGGCGCAGCGTTCGACCTCATTGATGGTTTAGCGCGAAGGTATGAGGCCTGGGGAGCACTCGTGCCACGCTACCCGCCTGGCTGCATTACCGTTGCGCCGCACGCAGTCGAAGCGAGCGGCGACAACGCCATTCCGGAAGTCTTTGCCCTCTTGATCGCTGCCATTTGCGATGCGCGCAGGGACAGAGGTATCGTTCAGCTCAACAAGGTGTTTCACACGGGCGCCGATCCAATGCAGCGCCTGATCGCCCGTCCACAGTTCGGAGGGACCGTGGAACCGGGCGCGGCATATGTCTTGGTGGACGACGTCACCACCATGGGCGGCACCCTTGCGGACCTCGCAGACCACCTCCGCGCCGGTGGTGCAACGGTGGTTGGTGCCGTGGTATTGGCATCGGCTAGCCGCACCGGCAGGCTGATGCCTAACAAAGCCGATATCCGCCGCCTACGTGAACGGCATGGAGACGCAATCCGTGACATCCTCGGCATCGAAACCGACGCCCTCACCGCCGATGAGGCCCGATACCTTGTCGGATTCCGAACTCCTGACGAACTCCGAAGTCGAGCAGCTAAGGCGCAGGAAGAACGAGATCGCCGACTACGCGCAAGAGGCCATGCAGGACCTCGTCCGCCGGATGCGTGAACGGCGCGGCCAAGCCTAACCCACCCGGATCAGCCGCACCCGGCGCCCCGCCACGCCCAGCGCCAGCCGCCCGGACTTCAGCGCCAGCGCATCTTCGCCGAACACCTCGCGCCGCCAGCCGGACAGGGCGCGGATGTCGGGCTCGTGCTCGGCGGCCAGGCGCTCCAGGTCCTCCGTGTCGGCCAGCAGCTTGGGGGCGACGTTGTGCGCCTCCGCCGCCGCGGCCAGCAGCACCTTCAGCAAGGCCACCGTGCCGGGCGAGGCGCCGGCGCCCTTGCGGCCCTCCAGCGGCTCGGGCCATTCGGATTCCGGCAGCTTGGCCGCCTCGATCATGGCGGCGACCAGCCCCATGCCGGACTTGCCGCGCGCGAAGCCCTCGCTGACGCCGCGGGTGCGGGCCAGAGCATCCGCCGTGGTCGGGGCGTTGGCGGCCAGCTCCAGCAGGCTCTCATCCTTCACCAGCCGGCCGCGCGGGATGTCGATGCGCTGCGCCTCCGCCTCGCGCCAGGCGGCGGCGGCGCGCAGCATGGCGAGGTAGCGGCGGTTGGCGGTCTTGGGCTTCAGCCGCAGCCAGGCGTCGGCGGGTTCGGTGACGTAGCCGCGGGGGTCCAGCAGGGCGTCCATCTCCTGCGCCACCCAGTCCAGCCGGCCTTCCGCCAGCAGCTTCTCGCGCAGCTTGCGGTAGACGACGCGCAGGTGGGTCACGTCGGCGGCGGCGTATTCGATCTGCGCCTCGCTCAGCGGGCGGGCCGCCCAGTCGCTGAAGCGGTGCGCCTTGTCCAGCGAGACGCCGACCAGGCCGCGCACCAGGCTGTCATAGGAGGCCTGGTCGCCGAAGCCGGCCACCATGGCGGCCACCTGGGTGTCGAAGATCGGTGCGGGCACGGCGCCGAAGCGCAGCAGGAAGATCTCCACGTCCTGGCGCGCGGCGTGGAAGACCTTGATCACTGCGGGGTCGGCCAGCAGGTCCCCCAGGGGGGCAAGGTCCATGCCCTCGGCCTGGGCGTCCACCACCGCCACCTCGGACTCGCCGGCGAGCTGCACGACGCAGAGCTCGGGGTAATAGGTGCGCTCGCGCATGAACTCCGTGTCCACGGTCACGAAGGGCTCGCTTCGGAGGCGCTCGCACAGGGCGGCGAGTTCGGCGGGGTCTGAGATCAGTCGCGTCATCTGGCCCATCCTTTTGGCAGCAAACGCGGGGCATGCAAGTGCGCCGGGTTGACAGGGCCGCGCCGCGCCGCCCTATGCGGGGCCGGCTTCCGAGGGACCACCATGCACGCCTACCGCACCCACACCTGCGCCCAGCTCCGCGCCGCCGATGCCGGCGGGGAGGCGCGCCTGTCCGGCTGGGTGCATCGCAAGCGCGACCATGGCGGGCTGCTGTTCCTCGACCTGCGCGACCACTACGGCATCACCCAGTGCGTGGTGCCCAGCGGCACGGTGGTCTTCGAGGCGGCGGACAAGCTGCGGGTGGAAAGCGTGGTGACGGTGACGGGCCAGGTGGTGGCGCGCGAGCCGGGCACGGTGAACGACCGCCTGCCCACGGGCGGCATCGAGCTGCGGGTGCGCGAGCTGGTGGTGCAGGGCGCGGCCGACGTGCTGCCCTTCCAGGTGGCCGACGAGCAGAACGCGCCGGAGGAAACCCGCCTGCGCTACCGCTTCCTGGATCTGCGGCGCGAGCGGCTGCAGCGCAACATGATCCTGCGCGCCCAGATCATCCAGGACATCCGCGAGCGCATGATCGCTGAGGGCTTCAACGAGTTCCAGACGCCCATCCTCACCAGCAGCAGCCCCGAGGGCGCGCGCGACTTCCTGGTGCCCGCCCGCCTGCACCCCGGCAAGTTCTACGCGCTGCCCCAGGCGCCGCAGCAGTTCAAGCAGCTGTGCATGGTGGCGGGCTTCGACCGCTACTTCCAGGTCGCCCCCTGCTTCCGCGACGAGGCGGGGCGGGCCGACCGCACGCTGATGTTCTACCAGCTCGACGTCGAGATGAGCTTCGTCACGCAGGAGGATGTGTTCACCACGATGGAGCCGGTGATCCGCGGCACCTTCGAGCGCTTCGCCAATGGCCGCGCGGTGGATGCCGGGCCGTGGATCCGCATCCCCTACGCCAAGGCGATGCTGGACTACGGCTCGGACAAGCCTGATTTGCGCAACCCGCTGGTGATCCGCGACGTGACGGCGCATTTCGCCGGCTCCTCCTTCGGCGCCTTCGCCAAGGTGGCGGCGGGGGGCGGCGTGGTGCGCGCCATCCCCGCGCCGGGGGCGGCGGCCAACCCGCGCTCCTTCTTCGACAAGCTGAACGAATGGGCGCGCAGTGAGGGCGCGCCCGGCCTGGGCTACATCACCTTCGACGCCGAGGGGCCGAAGGGGCCGATCGCCCGCAACCTGGAGCCTGAGCGCGCCGAGGCGATCCGCGCCGCCTGCGGCCTGGGCGCGGGCGATGCCGTGTTCTTCGCGGCCGGCAAGGAGGCCGACGCCGCGAAGCTGGCCGGCCAAGCGCGGCTGAAGCTGGGCAATGACCTCGGCCTGACCGTGAAGGAGGGCTTCCGCTTCTGCTGGATCACCAACTTCCCCTTCTACGAGCTGAACGAGGAAACGGGCCAGGTGGACTTCTCCCACAACCCCTTCTCCATGCCGCAGGGCGAGCTCGAGGCGCTGCGGACGCAGGACCCGCTCTCCATCGGCGCCTTCCAGTACGACATCGTCTGCAACGGCTACGAGATGGCGAGCGGCGCCATCCGCAACCACAAGGCCGAGATCATGGTCGAGGCCTTCCGCATCGCCGGCTACCCGGCCGAGACGGTGGAGGAGCGCTTCGGCGGCATGCTCAACGCCTTCCGCTACGGCGCACCGCCGCACGGGGGCATGGCGGCCGGCATCGACCGCATCGTGATGCTGCTGGCCGACGAGCCGAACCTGCGCGAGGTCAACCTCTTCCCCATGAACCAGCAGGGCGAGGATTTGATGATGCAGGCCCCCAGCACCGTGGAGGAGGCGCGGCTGAAGGAGCTGCACATCCGCGTGCAGATGCCGGTGGCGGCGAAGAAGTAGGAAACAACGGGTGCGGGCGCGGCCTTCCATGCCTATGTTGGCGTCCATGATGCGCCGCACCCTCCTCGCCCTCCTCGTCCTTTCCACGCCCGCGCTCGCCGCGCCCGAGCCGGGGCACGAGGCCATGCTGGCCCACCGCGCGGCCTACCGCCTCAGCCTCGATGCGGCGCGCGACGGCTCCGGCGTCACCCAGGCCGCCGGGATCATGCTGTTCGAGGTGGTGGACGCCTGCGACGCCTGGGCCAGCCGGCAGCGCTTCTCCCTGGTGGTGGGGGACCGGGACGGCAACGCGATCGAAACCTCGTCGGACTACAACACGCTGGAGGCCAAGGACGGCACGGCGCTGCGCTTCTCCCTCACCCAGCTGACGGAGGGCGCCGTGACCTCGCGCGTCGCCGGCGAGGCGCAGGTGACGGCGCAGGGCGGCCGCGTGCGCTACGCCGAGCCCGCCGCCAAGGAGGAGCCGCTGCCCGAGGGCACGCTGCTGCCGATGATCCACACCATCCGCGCGCTGGCCGCCGCCCGCGCCGGGCAGCGCATCCTGGCCGCCCCGCTGTTCGACGGCACCAATGCCGAGGGCGCGCAGGACACCACCACCATCTTCAGCGGCGGCTGGACGGCGGCGAACGCCGAGAGCCGCTTCCCCCAGCTGCGCGACCAGGGCAGCGCGCGCATGCGCATCGCCTTCTTCGACCGCGGGCCGGGGGGCCAGACCGGCGCCGGCACGCCGGACTACGAGGTCAGCCTGCGCTACTTCGCCAATGGCGTGGCGGATGAGCTGAAGATGGATTTCGGCGACTTCACCGTGAACGCCACCCTCGCCGAGCTCCAGCCCATCCCCTCGCCCTGCTGACGGCGCCTTACTCCGCGGTGATGTTGTTGGCGCGGATCAGCCGGCCGTAACTTTCCGTCTGCTCGGTCAGCCAGGAGGCCATGGCGTCCGGCCCCTCGCCGCGCACCGTGGCGCCCAGGGTGGCGATGCGCTCGGCCACCGCGGGCACCGCCATCGCCTCTCGCAGCGCCGCGTGCAGCGCATCCACGCGCGGGCGCGGCGTGCCGGCGGTGGTCAGCACGCCCTGCCAGGTGCCGGCATCCGGCCCGTTCCAGCCCAGCTCGCGATAGGTCGGCACCTCGGGCAGCTGGGGCAGGCGGCGTGGGCCGGTGACGGCGATGGCGCGCATCCGCCCATCGGTCGCCAGTGGCAGGGATTGCGTGGCGCCGGCCACCGTCATCGTCGCCTCGCCGGTCGAGACGGCGAGCAGCGCGGGCGCTCCGCCGCGATAGGGCACGTGCGTGACCTGGATGCCCCAGCCCTCGGCCAGCATCACCAGGGACAGGTGGCTGGCGGTGCCGCTGCCCGAGTTGGCGGCGTTGACGCGGCCGGCATTGGCCTTCGCCCAGGCCTCGAAGGCGCGCGCATCCGCGATGTTCAGCGCGTTGGCGATGCCGAGGATGTAGGGCGCGTAGACGACCATCGAGACGGGCGCCAAATCCGCCGTGCGGAAGGGCAGGCGGGGGAAGAAGGCCGGGTTGGTGGCGATCGTCGTCACGTCCAGGATGATCAGCGTGTTGCCGTCCGGCGCGGCCTTGGCGACGAGGTCCAGGCCGATGTTACCGCCGGCGCCGGCGCGGTTCTCCACGATCACCGTCTGGCCGAGGACGCGGCCGAGTTCCGGCGCCATGAGCCGCGCGAGGATGTCGCTGGTGCCGCCCGGGGCGTTGGGCACGATGAAGCGCAACTGCCCCGATTGCGCCTGCGCGGCGAGGGCCGGCATGGCGAGGGCGGCACCGATGAGTGCGCGGCGGGTGGTCATGGCGTCGTTCCTCCTGTTTGGGAGGGAGGCTGCCATGGCCGCTCGGATCAGGCGAGGTGCCTCACCAGGAATTCCGCCGAGCGCCCGCCCGCGATGGTCGCCGCGCGCCCGTCATAGGCCTTGCCGCCTATGCGGGCGAAGGCGTGGTCCACGCCCGGATGGACCATCACGGTCGCGTCGCGCTCGCCCTCCAGCGCGGCCTGGATGGCGGCCTTGGCGGCGTCGGGCACGAAGTGGTCCTTCTCGGCGATGTGGACCAGCACGGGGCCGCGCAGGGGCGCGCCGACCAGCCCCTCCAGCCCCACGCCGTAGTAGGAGACGTTGGCGTCCGCATCCGTGCCGATGGCCGCCTTGAAGGCCATGCGCCCGCCCAGGCAGAAGCCCATCGTGCCGACCTTGCCGGTGCTGCCGGCCATGCCGCGGGCGTGGTTGATCACCGCCTGGATGTCGAGGAGCGCCGCATCCTGGTCCATCGCCTTCATCAGCGCGAAGGCCTTCTCCCACTGCGCCTGGCCGGCGTCGGGGTCGAGCTGCACGCCCGGCTCCTGCCGCCAGAACAGGTCGGGTGCGATGGCGATGAAGCCCATGGACGCCACCCATTCGCAGATGGCGCGCATGTTCGCGTTCACGCCGAAGATCTCCTGGATCACCACCACGGCGGGGGCCGGGTTGGCGGCGGGCATCACGACGTGGCAGGCGAAGCGGCCGCTGCCGTCGGCGGCGTCGAGGGTGATCTCGGGCATGGTGGTTCCCTTGGCGATTCGTGTCAGGCCAGCCATGTTGGAACATGATGCACCGACGCGCCATGCTGACCGGGATGACCATGCTGGCCGCGCCGGCCCTGGCCCAGGGTGATGCGTCCCTGGGCGCCGCAGGCTGGACGCATGGCGAGTATGACGGCATCCGCCCCGCCCGCTTCCGCGCCACCGCCGACGGGGTGGCGCTGGAGGGGGAGGGCGCCGGCTCCTTCATCTGGCGGCGCGTCGAGGGCGCGGCGGCCTGCCTGTCCTGGCGCTGGCGGGTGGAACTCGGCCCGCCGCCGACCGACCTGACGCGGCGTGGCGGGGATGACCGGGCGGTGTCGCTGGCGGTGGGGTTCAGCGCCTTCCCCTCGCGCGCGGGCTTCGTGACCCGCTCGCAGCACGCGCTGGCCCAGTCCCAGGCGGGCGGGCACCGGCTGCCGCGCGCCGTGCTGATCTACGCCTGGGGCGGCACGGGGCAGGAGCCGCCGCATTTCTACTCGCCCTGGATGGGTGGCCTCGGGCGGGTGCGCGTGCTGCGCCCCGCCACCACGCCGAACGGGCGATGGTTCGAGGAGCGGGTGGACCTCGCCGCCCATTGGCGCGAAAGTTTCGGCGGGGAGGCGCCGCCGCTCCAGGAGATCGCCATCGGCACCGACACGGACGACACCCGCGCGCGCTTCAGCGCCCAGGTCGAGCGCATCCGCTTCGCTGCCTGCTGAGGAGACGCGCATTGCCCATCGAGCGCCAGGAGTTCCGCGACGCCATGGCCCGGCTGGGGGCGGCGGTGAACGTCGTCACCACCGATGGCGAGGGCGGGCGGGCGGGCTTCACCGCCTCGGCCGTGTGCAGCGTGACCGACAGCCCGCCCACCCTGCTGGTCTGCCTGAACCGCGCCGCCTCCTCCAACGCGGTGTTCCTGCGCAACATGGTGCTGTGCGTGAACACGCTGGCCGCGGGGCAGGAGGAGATCAGCAACGCCTTCGCCGGGATCACCGGGCTGGAAGGGCAGGAGCGGTTCAACGTCGGCACCTGGTCGCGCCTCGTCACCGGCTCGCCCGTGCTGGACGGGGCGGTCGAGAGCTTCGACTGCCGCGTGCGCGAGGTGCTGGTGAAGGGCACGCACAGCGTCCTGTTCGCCGAGATCGAGGCCGTGCGCCACGGCCCCGATTCGAGCGGCGCGCTGATGTACTTCGGCCGCTCCTACCACGCGGTGGGCGCCGCTACCTGACGGCGGCGCTGGGCCCGGGGGCGAGCGCGCGCAGCTCCGCCAGCCGCGCCTCGTGCGCCGCCACCATGTCCTGCGCGATGCGGCGCAGGCCCGGGTCCTCGCCCGTTTCGGCGTAGGAACGCGCGGCCTCCGCCGCCGCCTCCTGCGTCGCGATGAGGCGGCGCGGCGCGGCCTGGGCCGGTTCCGCCCCATGGCCGTGGTAGTGCTCCTGCCCGCGCCACAGGCCGCCCGGCGCGGCCTGGCGGGTGTCGGCGCGCAGCCAGGCGAAGCGCTCGCCGGCGCGGTCGTAGATCAGGTGGTGCATGCCCCAGTAGGAGCCCATGGTGACGGCCAGCATCGCCCCCAGCGCGGCCGGCACCAGCGGCACGCGCCAGCGCGACTCCACGGGCATGGCCAGCGGCGCGCCGCGCTCGGGGTCGGCCACCGCCACCAGCAGGGCGGCGAGGATGGTGGCATGCCCGATCATGTCCACGCGGCCGAACGGATAGACGGCGGCAAACATCAGCACGAAGAGCGCCGCGGCCGAGAGGCGGCGCACCAGCGGCGTCCACAGCAGGCCGAAGCCCAGCGTGAACTCCGCCACGCCCGCCATGGTCGTGTAGGGGCCGAAATCCAGCCCGAAGGCCAGGTAGGGCTTCTCCTCCAGCAGCGGCAGGAACCATTGCGGGTAGGCGAACTTCTCCATGGACGACCACATGAGGCCGAGCGCGACGCCGATCCGCAGCACGCCGAAGCGGCGGCGATGCCAGGCCCCGTCCGGCAGGGCGGAGAGCGCCAGGAACCCCGCGATGCCCAGGCCCAGCGCCAGGTAGTCCAGCAGGTGGAACAGGTCGTATTCCGTCAGCGTCATCGCCCACAGGCCGACGATCACGCCCGCGGCGACGACGCGCGTGCGGCGCGCGACCAGCAGCAGCGCCACCAGCAGCTGCACCCAGGGCACCCAGCCATGCTCCGTCCGCAGCTCCGGCGTCAGCCAGGTGCCGCCGATGGCGTAGAGCGCGACGAAGAAGGCGCCGAACACCGCGAGCAGGAAGGCGTCGGCGCCCAGGCGCAGGGGGGTGGTGGCCACGTCCAGCCCGCGCAGCACGGCGCCGCCCGCCCCGCGGCGCTCCAGCAGGGCCACCGCCAGGAAGAAGCCCAGCACCAGGGCGATGCCCAGCCAGAAGGCCGGCACCCCGAGCACGGTGGGGATGGCGGTGGGCTCGGCGGAGACCTCGTAGGCCTCGAACCACTTCACATGGGCCTGCGCGGGCGCAGCGGCGGGCAGGGCGGCCAGCAGGGACAGGGCGGCGATGCGGCGCATGGGCGAACTCCTTTCCCATGCCAACGCCTGAGGATGCCTTCGGCTACCACTCGCCGTAGAACACGCCGGCGGCCTTGTGCCGGTCGGTGCGGAACTCGGCCTCCGCCCAGGTGAGGGTGGTGCGGCATTTCAGGCGGCTCGCCCAGTCCCACAGCGCCTCGCGCATCCGCGCGCGCACGGGCTCCAGCGCGGGGTCGGTGCCGCGGTCTTGGAACTCCGCCGGGTCGGCGCGCAGGTCGAAGAGCTGGGGCGGCAGGCCGGACGACCAATGGACGTATTTCCACTCGGCGTCGCGGATCATGAAGGCGCGGTGCTGGCCGGACGGCAAGCCCAGCCGGCGGCGGGCGCCGCGGAAGGTCCAGTCCAGCTCGCTGATCGCGTATTGGCGCCATTCGGCAGGCGTTTCGCCGCGCAGGAAGGGCATGAGGGAGCGGCCTTCCACCACGTGCTCCGCCCCGTCCAGCGCCAGCGCGTCGAGAATGGTCGGCACGATATCCACGGCTTCCGTGAAGCGCTCCACCGTCACGCCCCGCGGCGCGCCGGGGGCTGCGGCCAGCATCGGGACGCGCTGGATGCAGTCGTGAAAAAGCTCCTTCTCGCCCAGCCAGTGGTCGCCCAGGTAGTCGCCGTGGTCGGAGGTGAAGAGGACCAGCGTGTCCTCCCACCGCCCCAGCCGGTCCAGCAGCGCCCAGACGCGGCCGAGATGGTCGTCCAGCTGGGTGACGAGGCCCTGGTAGGCGGGGCGGACCGTCGCGATGCAGTCGTCGCGCTGGAAGGATCGCGCGACCTCCTCCTCCATGAACTCGCGCATCGCCGGGTGGATGCCGGGGCCGCGCTCGTCCGGGTGGCGCTGCACGGGCAGGCAGTCCTCGGCGCCGTACATGGCGTGGTAGGGCACGGGCGCGACGTAGGGCCAGTGCGGCTTGACGTAGGAGAGGTGCAGCACCCAGGGCGCCTCGCCCTGCGCCTCGATGAAGCGCAGCGCGTGGTCGGTGGTGTAGGCCGTCTCGCTGTGCTCCTCGCGCACGCGTGCGGGCCATCTCACGTTGCGCATCTTCCAGCCGGAATGGATGGAGCCATCGGGGTCGGTGACGCTGATGACGTGGTCGGTCCAGGGGTCGGCGCCGTCGTAGCCCTGGGCGCGCAGCCAATGGGCGTAGGCGGACTGCGTCTCGGCATGGTGGCCGTCGTGGCGGTCCAGCAGGGTGAACCAGCCTTCGCGCAGCAGCACGGCCAGCTCGTCCTGGCCGTCCAGCAGCAGGCGGCGCATCCCCGCCGTGTCGGGCAGGACGTGCGTCTTGCCGGCCAGCGCGAGGGTGCGGCCGGAGCAGCGCAGGTGCCAGCCGAGCGTGACCTCGCCCACCGACAGCGGCACCCGGTTGTGCGTGGCGCCGTGGCTGGCGACGTAGCGCCCGGTGTAGGACGACATGCGCGACGGCCCGCAGATGCCCGACTGCACGTAGTGCTGCGCGAAGCGCACGCCGCGCGCCGCCAGCGCATCCAGGTTGGGCGTGCGGATGCGCGGATGCCCGGCATGATGCAGGTGGTCCCAGCGCAGCTGGTCGCACATGATGAACAGCACGTTGCGGATGGCCATCTGGCGCTTCCTCCCTGAGCGGGCAGGATAGCGCCGAACGCCACGGGGGAAACGCCATGCCACGCTTCACGGAACTGACGGACGCCGCGATGGACGAACGCCAGCGCGAGGTGGCGGCCGCCATCGCCGCCGGCGCGCGCGGCGGCGTGAAAGGCCCGTACAACGCCTGGCTGCACGCGCCCGAGCTGGCCGCGCGGATGGAGCAGGTGGGCCGCACCATCCGCTGGGGCACCAGCTTCCCCGCTAGGCTGTCGGAACTCGCCATCATCGTCACCGCCGCGCGCTGGCGGGCGAAGTACGAGTGGTACGCCCATGCCCGGCTGGCGCTGGAAGGCGGCCTGGCGTCCGCGATCGTCGAGGCGATCCGCCTGCGCCGGCGCCCCGAGGGCATGGCGGAGGACGAGGCCGCGGTGCACGACTTCGCCCGCGCCCTGGTGGACGAGGGCGACGTGCCGGATGCGGTGTTCGACCGCTGCAAGGCGCTGTTCGGCGAGCGCGGCTGCGCCGAGCTGCTGGGCGCCTGCGGCTTCTACGTCGCGGTGGGCTTCACGCTGAACGTGGCGCGGGTGCCGCTGCCGGAGGGGGTGGCGGATCCATTTCCCGGATCATCCGGATGATGCCGGAGAAGTCCAGCGACGCCCCGCCCTCGCGCGCGAATCGCTGGTAGAGCGCCAGCGCGGCGGCGCCCAGCGGCGTGCTGGCCCCGCTGGCGCCCGCCGCCTGCTGCGACAGGCCGAGGTCCTTCAGCATCAGCGAGGTGGCGAAGCCCGGCGCGTAGCCGCGGTTGGCGGGCGAGCCGGGCACCGGGCCAGGCACGGGGCAGTAGGTCGTCAGCGACCAGGATTGGCCGGAGGATTTCGACGACACCTCGAACAGGGCCTCGTGGCTCAGCCCCAGCTTCTCGGCGAGCGCGAAGGCCTCGCAGGTGCCGATCATGCTGATGGCCAGCAGCATGTTGTTGCACAGCTTCGCCGCCTGGCCGGCGCCGGGCGGGCCGCAATGCACGATGGTGCGGCCCATCGCCTCCAGCACCGGGCGCGCCGCGGCGAAATCGGCGTCCGCGCCGCCGACCATGAAGGTGAGCGTGGCGTTCTCCGCCCCCATGGTGCCGCCGCTGACCGGGGCGTCCAGCATGCGCCGGCCCTGTGCCACGGCGCGCGCCGTCTCCACGTCCACCGTCGAGCAGTCCAGGCACAGCGCGTCCCCCGCCGCCGCGCCCATGGCGGCCCAGGCGTCGCGGACGTGCTGGCCGGCCGGCAGCATGGTGATCACCACGTCGCGCCCCGTCGCGGCCTCCACGGCGGAGGCGGCGGCCGGCACGCCGGCTGCCGAGACGGCAGCGGCGCTGAGGTCGAAGCCCAGCACCTCATGCCCCACCTTGGCCAGGTTGCGCGCCATCGGCCCGCCCATGTTGCCCAAGCCGATGAACCCGATGCGCGCCATGCGTCCCTCCATGCCCTTGGGGGGCAGGGTAGCGGCGCGCGCCGTCAGGTCCAGCCCGCCGGCGGGCGGGCGCGTTGGGCGGCCATGCGGGTGGGCGCGTTGGCGGCGCCGAAGCCCTGGTAGCCGGGGTCGCGCTGGAGGACCTCGAAGAAGAAGCGCTCCAGGAAGGCGGGGGTATAGGCGTGGCGGAACAGGTTGCCGGCGGCGTCGCGGTCCAGCAGGAACTCGCGCTTCGCCAGCCGCGCCAGCTCGTCGGCGTCCAGGCCCAGGCGCGCGTCCAGGTCCTCGTAGTAGTTGGCCGGGATGTCGAGCAGCGGCGGCGCGTCGGCCAGGGACGCGAAGATGTCGGCGGCCGCGAAGGCGACGTGGTGCACCCCCGCACCCGCCGTGGCCGAGACGAAGCGCCCGGTGGAGGTGCGCGCGGATTCCGACACGTTCACCGGCATCCGCACCCGCCTGCCAGGGTCGCTGAAGGCGCGCGAGCGGATGAGGCCGTACGGGTCGGGCAGCTCCAGCAGCGGCTCGGGCTCCAGCCCGAAGACGGCGCGCAGGAACAGCGCCAGGCTGTCCATCATGTCCGGCGTCACCGCCTGGGCGATGTGGTCCACGCCCAGCAGCGGGCCCTGCGTCTCGCCATCCAGCACGAAGTCGCCCTCCCACGCGGCATCGCGCACCAGGTGGAACAGCAGCCCGTCGGGGGCGCGGATGCCGGGCAGGTCGCTTTCGCCCTCCCCGCGGCGCTCGCTCCAGGTCGGGCAGCGCAGCGCCTCGGCACGCGCCACGGCGCGGGCCGGGTCGTCCACGCGCAGCGCCACGGCGCAGACGCCGGGGCCGTGCAGGGCGAAGCGCTCGGCGGCCGCTGAATCGGGTTCGGCGTTGAGGACCAGGCTGGCGCCGCCGTTGCGCCACAGCTCCACGTCCTTGGAGCGGTGGGTGCCGGCGCGGCGGAAGCCGATGCGCGAGACGAAGCCGCCCAGCGCCTCGCGGGCCGCGTGGTCCACGGCGAACTCCACGAACTCGACGCCGTGCAGCGCCGGCAGGGCAGGGAGGGTGGACAGGCCGGCCTGCTCCTCCAGCCAGACCAGCGAGCGCAGCGCGTCGCGCGCGGTGCGCCGCGAGGGGGCGCCGCGGAACTCGTCGTTGAAGATCTCCAGGCTCAACGGCCCGGCGTAGCCCGCGCGCATCACCTCGCGCAGGAAGGCGGTGACGGGCAGCTCGCCCTGGCCGGGAAAGCAGCGGTGGTGGCGGGACCAGGACAGCACGTCCATGGACAGGCGCGGCGCGTCGGCGAGCTGGAGGAAGAACAGCTTCTCCGCCGGCACCGCCTCCGCCAGCCCGTCGAGGTCGTCGCCGAGGGACAGGGTGTGGAAGCTGTCGAGGATCAGCCCCAGCGCCGGGTGGTCGGCGGCCTGCACGATCTCCCAGGCCTGGCGCCAGCGCTTGACGTGGGTGCCCCAAGCCAGCGCCTCGTAGCCGATGAGCAGGCCGCGGCGATGGGCGCGCTCGGCCATCTCGTGCAGGTCGGCCGCCGCCCGGGCGGGGTCGTCCACCGCGTGGGGCTGCACGTTGGAGCAGACGAGGACGGTGCGCGCGCCCAGCGCCTGCATGGTGTCGAACTTGCGCTCCGCCCGGTCGAGGTTGCGGGAGCGCTGGGGCTCGGGCATCGCCTCGAAGTCGCGGAAGGGCTGGAACAGGTCCACCGAGAGGCCCATGTCGCGCGCCAGCCAGCCCGCTTCCTGCGCCGTGCCCTCGAAGGTCAGCAGGTCGTGCTCGAAGATCTCCACCCCGTCGAAGCCGGCGGAGGCCGCGGCCTCCAGCTTGTCGGGCAGGGTGCCCGACAGGCAGACGGTGGCAATGGACCGGCGCATCAGACGTCCAGGAACACCGTCTCGCCATCCCCGGCGAGGCGGATGTCCATGGTGAAGACCGGCACGCCGTCGCGTTCCGTGCGCGCGGCGACCAGCGTGGCCCGGCGGTTCGGCTGCTCGATGAAGCGCAGCACCGGGTCGGCGGCGTTCGCCTCCTCGCGGTCGCCGAAGTACAGCCGCGTGTGCATCCCGCGGTTCAGGCCGCGCGCCGCCAGCCACAGGCACAGGTGCGGTGCCATGGGGGCCGCGCCGCCGCGCGCCGGCACCGCGCCGGGGCGCACCGTGTCGAAGGACCACAAACCCGTCTCGAAGGAGGTGCCGGTGCGGAAGAACAGCCCGTGCGAGCCGTCGGCCTTCGCCTGCCACATCTCCACCAACGCGTCGCGAACCAGGGCCCCGGTGGCGTCCAGCACGCGGCCTTCCACGCGGATGCGCTCGCCCGGCTCGCCCGGCGGCAGGGGGGCGGCGCCGACGTCGTCGGCGAAGATCTCGAAGCCCGCCTGGCGGGGGATCAGGCCGATATGGACGTAGGGGCCGGCGGTCTGCGACGGCGTCTCGGGCAGGCGGCCCAGGCTATCTGGCGTGAACATGGTCAGTTCCCTTCCAGCCGGTTCTCGAACAGGGTCGAGCGGTGGCCGCGCAGCACGATGTCCCAACGGTACGCGAGCGTATGCTGCGGCACCTGCGCGGCGAGGTCGAGCTTCGCCACCAGCCGCGTGCGCGCAGCGGCGTCCGGGATGGTGTTCAGGATGCTGTCGTGCGGGATCAGCGGGTCGCCCTCGAAATACATCTGGGTGATGAGGCGCTGGGCGAAGGCGGTGCCGAAGACGGAGAAGTGGATGTGCGAGGGCCGCCAGTCGCCGATCCCGTTGCGGTAGGGGTAGGCGCCGGGCTTCACGGTGCGGAAGTGGTAGCGCCCCTCGTCATCCGTGACGGTGCGCCCGCACCCGCCGAAATTGGGGTCCACCGGCGCCTCGAAGCGATCATTGACGTGGCGGTAGCGGCCGGACGCGTTGGCCTGCCAGAACTCCACCAGCGCGCCGGCGACGGGCTTCGCGTTGCCGTCCAGCACGCGGCCATGGACGATGATGCGCTCGCCGATCGGCTCGCCGCCGTGCTGGAAGTTGCGGTACAGGTCGTTGTCCAGCGCGCCCATCGCGCCGTGGCCGAAGCGCGGCCCCGTCAGCTCGGACAGCGAGCCGTTGAGCGACAGCAGCGGCATGCGCGGGCCGCGGAACACGCTGGTCTTGTAGATCGGCGTGACCGGCGGCGGGTGCTGCCCGTGGTCTGAGGGGATGATCTCGTCGCGCATCACGCGGCTTCTCCCATGGTGGTGGTGTGGGGGCGCAGGCCCAGGATGGCGCGCGCCTGCGCCACGGTGGCGACGGGCCGGCCGGCTTCGGCGCAGAGCTCGGCGGTGCGGCGCACCAGCGCGGCGTTGGAGGGGGCCAGCGTGTCGCGGTCCAGGCGGATGTTGTCCTCCAGCCCGGTGCGGACGTGGCCGCCGCGGGCCAGCGCCCAGCGCGCCACGGTGAACTGGTCGCGCCCGATGCCGGCCGCCGTCCAGGTGGCGCCCGGCAGCAGCTCGCGCATCAGCTGGAGCTCGAAGTCCAGGATGTCCTCGCGCGGCGGCAGGGCATGCTTCACGCCGAAGACGAACTGCACGTGCGGCGGGGGCAACAGCAGGCCCTCATCCACCAGCATGCGCGTGTTGGTGAGCATGGCGAGGTCGAACACCTCGATCTCGGGCTTGATGGACAGGTCGCGCATGGTGCTGGCCAGTTCGCGCACGAAGGCGGGCGGGTTCTCGTAGACGATGGTGGGGAAGTTCACGCTGCCGGTGGCGAGCGAAGCCATGTCGGGGCGGTGGTGCAGCATGGCACCCCGCGCCGCCAGCTCGCGCCCGCGCCCGCCGGTGGAGAACTGCACGATGATGCCGGGGCAGTGCTTGCGGACACCGTCCTGGAAGGCGGCGAACCTGTCGGGGTCGGAGGACGGCGTCTCGTCGTCGTTGCGGACGTGGACATGCACCAGCGTGCCCCCGGCCTCGAAGGCGGCGTGGGTGCTTTCCACCTGCTCGGACACCGTCACCGGCAGCGCCGGGTTGTCCTTCTTGCGCGGGACCGAGCCGGTGATGGCGACGGCGATGATGGCGGGTTCGGACATGGCGGTGCCCCCTGCGATGGAAGAAACCCCTCCGCGGCAGGGCCGGGAGGGGTCCGTGGCGGTGCTATTCCAGCGTGATGTTGCGCTGGCGGATCACGTCGGCCCACTTCTGGCTCTCGGCGCGCATGTAGGCCGGGAACTCGGCGGCGGTGCCGACGGTGGGGACGATGGCGCCGCTGCGCAGCCGCTCCAGCGTCTCCGGGTTCGCCATGGCGGCGCGCATCGCCGTCTCCAGGCGAGCGACCACGTCGGGCGGCGTGCCGGCCGGGGCCAGCAGCGCGAAGTCGGAGGTGGCCTGGAAGCCACGGAAGCCGCTCTCGTCGAAGGTGGGGATCTGCGGCGCCAGCGGGTTGCGCTCCAGCGTCGAGACCGCGAGGCAGCGGATGGTGTTGGCCGCGATCAGCGGCAGGGCGGTCGGCCCGTCCACCATCGCCATCTGCACCTCGTTGGTGATCAGCGCCTGCACGGCCGGCGCGCCGCCGCGGTAGGTCACGTTCTCCACGCGGATGTCGGCGTCGCGCAGGAACATCTCGGTGGCCAGGTGCGCCGAGGAGCCGGCGCCCGACGAGCCGTAGGACATGCGGCCCGGCTGCGACTTGGCGCGGGCGACGAGGCCCGCGAGGTCGGTCACGCCGGTCTGCGGGTTGGTGCAGAAGAAGATGGGCGACTGCGCCACGCGGCCGATGGGGGCGAAGGCCGTGTCGTCGTCGTAGCCGCGCTGCGGGAACAGGTGGCGCGACATGGCGTAGGTGGAGTTCACGCCCAGCAGCAGCGTGTAGCCGTCGGGCCGCGCGCGCGCGACGGAGGCGTGGCCGACGGTGCCCGAGGCGCCCGGGCGGTTGTCCACCACCACCGAGCCGCCGAGCGTGGCGCTCATCGCCTGGGCCAGCACGCGGCCCACGAAGTCGGTCGAGCCGCCGGGCGCCCAGGCGACGACGATGGTGACGGGGCGGGTGCCCGGGAAGGCGGTCTGGGCCATGGCGGGCGCGGCCAGGCCGGTGGCCAGCAGCGCGGCGCCCATGGCGCGGCGAAGGATGTTCATGGGTGCGGTTTCCTCTCCTGAAGGGACGCGGGTTCGGTCGTCGTCGGGTGCGGCCCGCTTCTGTCGTTGACGTGTACGTACCGGGTAGTACAATCCGGCGCAAGAGCATTCTGCCCGAGGAACCGACCCCGTGACCACCGAACCCCGCACCGTGCTGCTCGGCCTCATCGGGCAGGGCATCGGCGCCTCGTTGACGCCGGCCATGCAGATGGCGGAGGGCGCGGCGCAGGGCCTCCACCTGCTCTACCAGCGCATAGACCTGTCCGCGCTGGGCCTGGGGGTGGAGGCGCTGCCCGAGCTGCTGCTGGCCGCCGAGCGCATGGGCTTCGCCGGGCTGAACATCACGCACCCGTGCAAGCAGGCCGTGCTGCCCCTGCTGCACGAGCTGTCGGACGAGGCGCGCGCGCTGGGCGCGGTGAACACGGTGGTGCTGCGGCAGGGCCGGCGCATCGGCCACAACACCGACTGCTCGGGCTATGCCGAGGCGTTCCGGCGGCGCCTCGGCGACGCGCCGCGGGCGCGCGCGGTGCAGCTGGGCGCCGGCGGCGCCGGGGCGGCGGTCGCACACGCGCTGGTGGGCGAGGGGGTCGGGGAGCTGGCGATCTTCGACATGGACCCGGCCCGTGCCGCCGCCATGGCCACGGGGCTGAACGCGCGCTTCGGCGCCGGCCGCGCCCGCGTCGTCGGGGACCTGGCGGCCGACGTCGCCGCGGCGGATGGCCTTGTGAACTGCACGCCCATCGGCATGGCGGCCCATCCCGGCACGCCGCTGGACGTGTCGCTCCTGCACGGCGGGCTGTGGGTCAGCGAGGTGATCTACTTCCCGCTGGAGACGGCGCTGCTGAAGGCCGCGCGCGCGCTGGGCAGCCGGACCAGCGACGGCGGCGGCATGGCGGTGTTCCAGGCCGTCGGCGCCTTCCGGCACTTCACCGGGCTGGAGCCGGATGCGGCGCGGATGCAGGCGCATTTCGCCCGCCTCACGGCCTGAGGAAGCGCAGCACCGAATCGGTGATCATCGCGCGGTGCGCCGCCACGCGGGCGGCGTCGCGCAGGTCCGCGCCGTAGATCGCGCCCAGGGTGTGGCGGTTGGAGACGCGGTAGAAGCAGAAGCTGCTGATCAGCAGGTGCAGGTCCAGCGGGTCCACGCCCGGGCGGAAGGCGCCCTCCGCCACGCCGCGCTCCAGCAGGCGCTGCAGGTTGCCGATCACCGCCGCGTTCCGGGCGCGGATGGAGGGGGACTCGCGGACGTGCCGCGCTTCCAGGATGTTCTCCACGCTCACCATGCGCACGAATTCCGGATGCGCGGCGTGGTGGTCGAAGGTGGTCTCGACCATGCGGCGCATCGCCTCGACGGGCGGCAGGGAGTCGAGGTCCAGCTTGCGCTCGGCGTCGCGGATGCCGCCGTACATCTCCTCCAGCGCGGCGGCGTAGAGCTGCTCCTTGCCGCCGAAGTAGTAGTAGATCATCCGCTTGGTCGTCGCGGTGCGCGCGGCGATGTCGTCCACGCGCCCGCCGGCGAAGCCCTTCTCGCTGAACTCCGCGATGGCGGCGTCGAGGATGGCACGGCGCGTCTGCTCCGGCGCGCGGGTGCGGGGGGCGATGTCGCCCATGGCGGCGTGTACTCCCTGGTCCGTACAGGGTAGCAGAGCGGGCTAGCCCGGCACCAGTCCGGGCTTGCCCGGCAGCGTGGCCAGGTGGCCGGCCTGTTCCAGCGGCGCACCTGGGCGGGTGACGAAGGGCACAGCCATGAAGCGCGCTTCCAGCCGGTCCGGATGCGCCTCGTGCAGGGTGAAGCCGCGGAAGTTGCTGTGGAAGCGCAGCCACGGGTTGCGCGCCACCAGCCCCGCCGCGCCTGCCTGCGCGGGCGAGCCGTCACCCTCGCTGGTGATGGAGGTGGCAACGAACTCTGCCGCCACCACCGGCCCGCCGGGGGCTGCCGCCAAGTCCGCGGCCCAGGCGCGGTGCACGTCGCCGGTCAGCACCGCGGCATCCCTGCCGGCCAGCAGGGCCAGCAGCCGGGCGCGGGCGGCGGGAACGCCGTCCCAGCTGTCCATGCTCAGCCGGTCCCCCTCGAAGAGGCGCGGTGCCATGAAGACCTGCTGCGCCAGGACCTGCCAGCCCTCGCCGCCCGCGATGCCTTCGCGCAGCCATGCCTCCTGCGCGGGGCCGAGCATCTGCGCCCGGGGATCGGCCACTGCCTCGCAGGCCTGGCGGGCGCCGTCGCCGCAGGGCTGCTCGTCGCGGAAGCGGCGGGTGTCGAGCACGTGCAGGTCCAGGAGGCGGCCGAAGCGAAAGCGGCGGAAGGCGCGGTCGCGCGCCTCGCGGGGCAGGGGCATGTGCTCCCACCATGCCTGCAGGGCGGCTTGGCGGCGGGCGGGAAAGCCGCCTGGGTCGTCGCGCTGGCCGGCGCGGTCGCGGCCGCCCAGGTCGCCGGCCCAGTTGTTCTCCACCTCGTGGTCGTCGTAGCTGGCGATGAAGGGATGCGCGGCGTGGGCGGCCTGGAGGTCGGCGTCCGTGCGGTACTGCGCGTGGCGGATACGGTAGTCGGCCAGCGTGCGGCAGTGGCCGCCATGATGCCGGCGCACCAGCGGCCCCCAGCCGCCGGGGCGGTCGCGGCCCGCATATTCGTAGATCGAGTCGCCGGAATGGAAGACGAAGGCCACGTCCTCCTGGCGCGCGGCGTGGGCCCAGGCGGTGAAATGGCCGTGCTCCCAGTTCTGGCAGGCGGCGTTCATGAAGCGCACCGGCGCGGGGTCGCCCGGCGCGGGGGCGGTGCGGGTGCGGCCGGTAGGGCTGACCTGGCCCGCGGCGTGGAAGCGGAAGAAGAATGGGCGGCCCGGGGGCAGGCCCGACAGCTCGACATGGACGGAGTGGGCGTCCACGGCCGCCGCCGTGACCTCGCCACGGCGCAGGATGCGACGGAATCCGTCATCCTCGGCCAGCTCCCAGGACAGCGGCGTGGGCGCGACGCCCATGCCGCCATCCGGCGCCAGCGGTTCTGGGGCCAGGCGCGTCCACAGGACCAGTGAATCCGGCCGCGGGTCGCCGCTGGCCACGCCCAGGGTGAAGAGCGGACCCTGCGCCCGCCCACGCCCGGCGCCCACAAGCACCGCGGGCAGCGCCAGCAGCGGCCGGCGGGCGATCATGCCGGGATGCAGCGCGTTACGCCGGGGTTGAAGCGCGCCGTGTCCGGTCGCGTGCCATCCGGGCAAGGGCGCTGCGCCCGGCTGGCCGGGGCGATGCCGCGGTCCCAGTCGCGCACCCCGGGGTCCACGCCGCCGCTCCCGCCCCCGCGGCCCGGCGCGCAGCGGCCGCGGCCCTGCGGCACGCCGCCATTGGGGCACAGGTAGCGGCGCGCGGCCTCCAGCGCGGCGGGCGACGCGCCGCGCCGTCCCTGCGCCCCGGCGGTGCCGGGCAGGGCGAGCAGCGGCAGCAGGAGGAAGGCGCGTCGCATCGGGTGCATGATGCTACACGTGTTGCGGCGCGGGGGCAGGGCGGGGCAGGGTGGCGCGATGACCGAGACACCGCTGCTGGAGACCCGCGAAGCCAGGCGCTCCTTCGGGGTGCTGTGGGGCACGGCCTCCCTGCTGCTGCTCGGGCTGCCCTTCCTGGGGCGGCAGCGGATCACGGTGAGCAACGAGCGGATCACCGTCACGCAGGGCTTCTGGACCAGGCTGCGCGACGACGTGGAGATCTTCCGCATCCGCGACGTGGTGGTGCGGCAGGACCTCTACCAGCGCCTGGTCGGCATCGGCGACGTGGTGGTGAAGTCCATCGAGGGCCGGGTGGAGGAGACGCATCTGCTCAAGGGCGTCCCCGACCCGGTGGCGGTGAGCGAGACGATACGCACCGCCTGGAACCGGGCCGCCCGCCCATCCGGCCCGGCGACGGCGCTGGACTAACCCTCCTTGCCGGTCTTCGCGCGCAGCTCGTCGATGCGCATGCTCGCCTCGGCCTTGGTGAGGCCGTGGTCGAAGGCCTCGCCCGATTCCTCGCTGAGCGTCTTGAGGTAGGAGGCCTGGGCGCCGGTCATCGGCTCGTCGCCGGTGGTCCAGTCCTCCGGGTCCTTCACGGCGTTGCCTTCGGGATGGGTCTTGGGATTGTCCTGGGTCATGCCTGAACAATGCGTGAACATCGGCGCCGGTTGCCCGTCCGACGAAAAAGGGCCGGCCCCCTCCCGGAGGCCGGCCCTTCACGCGGCGGCGCGGCGGTTCAGTCCGCGGCCAGCGCCATCCGGCTGCGGTTGAGGACGGAATGCACGTGGTCCTCCGTCATGTCGGCCAGCATCGCCGCCTGGTCGGCGTTGAAGACGTGGCCGGCGTCTGGGATGGTGCGGTAGTCGATCGTCACGCCCTTCTGGGTGTTCAGCTTGTCCACCAGCTTGGCCACCGAGCCCACGGGAACCAGCTCGTCCGCCTCGCCATGCACGATCATGCCGGAGCACGGGCAGGGCGCGAGGAAGCCGAAGTCGTAGTGGCTGGCCGGGGCTGCGATGGAGACGAAACCCCCCATCTCCGGCCGGCGCATCAGCAGCTGCATGCCCACATAGGCGCCGAAGGAATAGCCGGCGACCCAGAGCATGGAGGCGTTGGGGTTCACCATCTGCAGGAAGTCGAGCGCCGCCGCGGCGTCGCCGATCTCGCCGATGCCGCCGTCGTAGCGGCCCTGGGACTTGCCGACGCCACGGAAGTTGAAGCGCAGCACGGAGAAGCCCATCGCCTCGAACCGGCCATACAGGCCATGGACGACGCGGTTGTTCATCGTGCCGCCATGCAGCGGGTGGGGGTGCAGCAGCAGCGCCACCGGGGCGTTGGGGCGCTTGGCGTGGTGGTAGCGGCCTTCGAGGCGGCCATCCGGGCCGGCGAACATGACTTCAGGCATGGTGTCCTTCGCGTCCGTTTCGTTCTGGGGCCTGCGGGGCGGGCCCGGGCAGCGCGGGAGGCGCTGCCAGGACCGGCCCCACATGGCCTGTTGCGCGGCGAACCGCAGGCATGAAACCGATGGAACCCCACCGGCATTCCAGCAACACCTCCCTCTGCCCGCCATCCGGGCTCGATTGACGGACCGTAAAGGAATGCCTAGCCTTTCCCCGCGGGATGTGCGGTGCAGGCAGGTTCGGTCGCCCGGAAGCGCCCCGCGACGCTGGTATCCGTGGGGTGCCCTCATCATAGGCATCGGCGGCGCGCATTTCTAATAGAATCGCAACTGGCCTCGCATGGCTGGTGCCGTCACGTTGCATGGCGCCGGGGCATGGAAGCGTCTAAGGGGTCGTGGTCATGCGCTTATCCACACGCGGCCGCTACGCGGTCATGGCCATGGTGGAGCTCGCTTCCCGCCAGGCCAGGGGGCCGGCCCTCGCCCCCGGGAAATCCGCCCCGCCGGTGTCGCTGGCCGAGATCGCCGCGTCGCAGATGCTGTCGCTCGCCTATCTGGAGCAGCTGTTCGGCCCGCTGCGGCGCGCCGGCCTCGTCTGCTCGGCCCGTGGGCCGGGCGGCGGCTACCGCCTGGCGCGGCCACCGTCGCAGATCGCCATCGCCGCCATCGTGGACGCGGTGGACGAGCCGCTGAAGGCCACCCGCTGCGAGGAGGGCTCGCCTGGCTGCCTCCAGGGCCAGCGCTGCCTGACGCATGAGCTGTGGACCGAGCTGGGCGAGCAGATCCGCCTGTTCCTGGAGGGGATCACCCTCGCCGACGTCGCCGAGGGACGCGTGGCCGGCCGGGCGCTGCGCCCGCAGCACAGCGCGCTGACCTCCGCCTGACCGCGCCGCCGCTCGACTGCGACGCCAACGCCACCGAGCCGCTGCGGCCGGAGGCGCGCGATGCGCTGGTCCATGCCATCGCGCAGGGCGGCAACGCCTCGGCGGTCCATGGCGGCGGGCGTGGCGCGCGCGCGGCGATCGAAGCCGCGCGGCGGGCCGTCGAATCACGCTTCGGGGGCGAGGCGGTCTTCACCTCCGGCGGGACGGAGGCGATCGCGCTCGCCATCCACGCCCTGGCGCCCGGCCGGCGCGTCCTGCTCGGCGCCACCGAGCACGCCGCCATGCGCGCCGCCGCGGCGCCCGCGGCCACGCCCCTGCCGGTGGGGCGCGACGGCACGCTGGCGCTGGAGGCGCTAGAGGCCGCGCTGCGAGAGGGTCCGCCCGCCCTGGTGTGCGCCATGGCGGCCAACAACGAGACGGGCGTGCTGCACCCGCTGGACGCCGTCGCCGCGCTCTGCCGGGCCCATGGCGCGCTGCTGCTGGTGGATGCGGTGCAGGCGGCGCGGCTTGGCGCGCCGATCCCGGGCGATGCCGCGGTGCTGTCGGCCCACAAGTTGGGCGGCGCGGCCGGGGCCGGCGCGCTGCTGCTGCGCGGCGGGCTGCACGTAACGCCGCTGATTCCCGGCGGCGGGCAGGAGCGCGGCCGGCGCGGCGGCACGGAGGCGCTGGGGCCGATCGCGGGCTTCGGCGCCGCCGTGGCCGCGCCCTACGACGCCGCGCGCATCGCCGCGCTGCGCGACGCCATCGAGGCGGGCGCGGAGGGCGCCACCGTCGCCGGCCGGGGCGCCCCGCGCCTGCCGAACACCACGCTGCTGGTGCTGCCCGGCATCCCGGCCGAGACGCAGGTGATCGCGCTCGACCTCATGGGGGTGCGGGTCTCGGCGGGGGCCGCCTGCTCCTCGGGCAAGGTGGCGCGCTCGCACGTGCTGGACGCCATGGGCTTCGGCGCCGATGCCGGCTGCGGCATCCGCGTCTCGCTGCCCTGGAACGCGCCCGATGATGCGGCCGAGCGCTTCCTCGCCGCGTGGCGTGCCATGCGCGATCGCCTCTCGTCACGGCGCGCCGGGCTTGCCACATAGGGCGTGCCATGCGCCCGAACCGCCCGATCTACCTGGACCACCACGCCACCACGCCGGTGGACCCGCGCGTCCTCGCCGCGATGCGGCCCTGGTGGGAGGAGAACTTCGCCAACCCGCACAGCGGCGAGCACGCCATGGGCCGCGCGGCGGAGGAAGCGGTGGAGGAGGCGCGCGCCCAGGTCGCCGCCCTCGTCGGCGCCGATGCGCGGGAGGTCGTCTTCACCTCCGGCGCCACCGAGGCGAACAACCTGGCCATCAAGGGCCTGGCGCGCTTCCACCGCGAGGGCGAACGCCGGCGCGTCGTGACGCTGGCGACCGAGCACAAATGCGTCCTCGAATCCGTGCGCGACCTGGCCGCGGAGGGGTTCGACCCGGTCATCCTGCCCGTGCGCCCCGACGGCCTGCTGGACCACGACGCCCTGCGTGCCGCGCTTGAGGTGCCGACGCTGCTGGTCAGCATCATGGCCGTGAACAACGAGACGGGGGTGGTGCAGGACCTCCCCGCCATCGGCGCCATCGCGAAGGAGGCGGGCGCCTTCCTGCACACCGATGCCGCCCAGGCCGCCGGCCGCATCCCGCTCGACGTGGAGGAGATGCGCGCCGACCTGCTCTCGCTGTCCGCGCACAAGATGTACGGGCCGCGCGGGGTTGGCGCGCTTTACGTGCGGCGGCGGCCGCGGGTGCGCCTTGCCCCCCTGTTCAGCGGCGGCGGGCAGGAGCGCGGGCTGCGCTCCGGCACGCTGCCCGCGCCGCTGGTGGTGGGATTCGGCGAGGCGGCGCGCATCGCCGCCGCCGAGGGGCTGCTGGATGCCGGGCGCATCAGGGGCCAGCGCGCCATCCTGCTGGAACGGCTGCGCGCCGGCATCCCCGGCCTTCGCGTGAACGGCGACTGGGAGGCGCGGGTGGCCGGCAACCTGAACCTCACCTTTCCCGGCGTGTCCGCGCAGGCGCTGATGGCGGCCGTGCCGGGCCTGTGCCTCTCAACCGGCTCGGCCTGCTCCTCGGCCGAGGTCGCGCCGTCCTACGTATTGACGGCGATGGGGCTGGACGCGGCGCAGGCCGGGGCCACCTTGCGCCTGGGGCTGGGGCGCTTTACCTCGCCCGCCGAGGCGGACCAGGCGGCGCGGATGCTCTGCGAGGCGTGGTCCCGCCTGTCCACCACCCAGAACGCCGCGGAGTAGCCCAGCCCCATGCCGAAGATGACCTTCATCGAGCGCGACGGCACCCGCCGCGAAGTCGAGGCCGCGCTGGGCCTTTCCGTGCTCGAGGTGGCGCATCGCCACGGCGTGGACATCGAGGGCGCCTGCGAGGGCTCGCTCGCCTGCTCCACCTGCCACGTCATCGTGGACGCGTCGTGGTTCCCCAAGCTGGTGGAGCCGACGGAGGACGAGGAGGACATGCTGGACCTCGCCTTCGACCTGCAGGAGACGTCGCGCCTGGGCTGCCAGCTCATCATCACCGAGGCGCTGGACGGGCTGGTGGTGAAGCTGCCCGCCTCCTCCAAGTGAACCCGCTGGCGTTCGGGGCGGAAGGCGGGCTGTTCCGCCGCCTGCGCGACGCCGCGGGCGCGGATTGGACCGGCTACACCTGGCACCCCTTCGTGCGGCGGCTGGCCGACGGCACGCTGCCGCTGGGGGCCTTCCGCCACTACCTGATCCAGGACTACCTCTTCCTCATCCACTTCGCGCGCGCCAAGGCGCTGGCGGTGGTGAAGGGCGAGAGCCTGGAGGCGATGCGCGGCAAGGCCGCCGCCGTGCTGGCCATCCTGGACGAGACGAAGCTGCACCTGCGCTACTGCGCCGAATGGGGCCTGAGCGAGCGCGAGGTGACGGAGGTGCCCGAAACCGCCGAGACCGTCTCCTACACCCGCTGGGTGATGGACCGCGGCCTGGCTGGGGACATCCTGGACCTGGAGGTGGCGCTGGCCCCCTGCACGGTCGGCTACGGCGAGGTGGCCCGGCGCATCCTGGCCGACCCCTCGACGGTGATCGAGGGCAATCCCTACCGCTCCTGGATCGAGACCTACGGCGCCGAGGACTACCAGGCGATGGCCGGGGCGGCGGCGCTGCGCATTGACGCGCTCGGCGTCTCGCATGGCGGCGAGGCGCGCTTCGCGCGGCTGGCGCGGGACTTCGCGGAAGCGGCGCGGCTGGAGCAGCGCTTCTGGCAGCAGGGGCTGAACGCGGGGTGAGGATCATGGTCGCCTACCGCATCACGGGAGCGTAGCGGACGCGATGCGGATTCTCGTGGCCATGAGCGGCGGGGTGGATTCCTCCGTCGTCGCCGCGCTGCTGGTGGAGCAGGGGCATCAGGTGGTGGGCGCCACGCTCCAGCTCTACGACCACGGGGCGGCCGTGCAGAAGAAGGGCGCCTGCTGCGCCGGCCAGGACATCCGCGACGCGCGCGACGTGGCCGGGCGCCTGGGCATCGCGCATTACGTGCTGGACCGCGAGGCGCGGTTCCGCGCCGCGGTGATCGAGGACTTCGCCGACAGCTACGCGCGCGGCGAGACGCCGATTCCCTGCATCCGCTGCAACCAGACGGTGAAGTTCCAGGACCTGTCGCTCCTGGCCGAGGATCTGGGCTGCGACATGCTGGCCACCGGCCACTACGCCCGCCGCCTGGACGGTCCCGAGCTGCACCGCGCCGCCGACCCGGTGCGCGACCAGAGCTACTTCCTGGCCCACACCACCCGCGCGCAGCTGGCGCGCGTGCTGTTCCCCCTAGGCGGCATGGCGAGCAAGGCGGAGGTGCGCGCCCATGCCCTGCGCCTGGGCGTGCCTGTGGCAGAGAAGCCGGACAGCCAGGACATCTGCTTCGTGCCCGAGGGCCGCTACGACTCGCTGGTGGCGAAGCTGCGCCCGGAGGCGATGGAGCCGGGCGAGATCGTGGACGCCGAGGGCCGCGTGCTCGGCCGCCACGCAGGAATCGGCCGCTACACGGTCGGGCAGGGGCGCGGGCTGGGCATCGCCGCGCCGGAGCGGCTGTTCGTCACCGCGCTGGATGCCGGGCGCCGCCGCGTGGTGGTAGGCCCCCGCGCGGCGGTGCCGGTGGAGACGATCACCGCGCGCGAGGTGAACTGGCTGGCCGAGCCGCCTGCCGGCCCATTCCGCTGCCAGGCCAAGCTGCGCGGGCGCGAGCAGCCGCAGCCCGTTTCCGCCGAATGGGACGGCGCGGCGCTGCGCATCACGCCCGACGCCCCTGCCGTGGCCGCGCCCGGGCAGGCGGCGGTGCTGTACGAGGGCGAGCGCGTGCTGGGCGCTGGCTTCATTGCTGCCCGGCGCGTTGACGAGGCGGGAGCGGCGGCGTAAACGCCCCTGCACGCGCGGTGGTGTAGCTCAGCTGGTTAGAGCACGGCACTCATAATGCCGGGGTCGGCGGTTCAAGTCCGCCCACCACTACCAAGCGCTCCGCCCCGATCAGGAATTCGCGGTTCCCTTCCGGCCCCAGGATGGGCGAGGGCTCCACGCCCAGCACCCGCCAGCCGGGCAGCGCCGACCACCACGCCGCGATCTCGGCGCAGACGGCCTCATGCACCGCGGCGTCGCGCACCACGCCGCCCTTCGCGACCGCGGGCCCCACCTCGAATTGCGGCTTGATCAGCGCGATCGCCCAGGCACCTGGCGCGCAGAATCCCAGCGCCGCCGGCAGCACGGTCCGCAGGCCGATGAAGCTGGCGTCGCAGACCAGCGCGCCCAGCGGCGGCAGGTCGCCGGGTTTCAAATGGCGGGCATTGGTGCGCTCCATCACCGTCACCCGCGGGTCGTTGCGCAGCTTCCAGGCAAGCTGTCCGTGGCCCACGTCCAGCGCGTGGACGTGCGCCGCGCCGTGATGCAGCAGCACGTCGGTGAAGCCGCCGGTGCTCGCCCCCAGATCCAGGCAGGTGCGCCCCGTCGGGGACAGGCCAAAATGCCCGATGCCGTGCGACAGCTTCACGCCCCCGCGCGACACCCAGGGATGGTCCTGGCCGCGCAGTTCCAGCGGAAGGCCCTCAGGGATCGTCTCTCCGGGCTTGTTGATCCGCCGCTCGCCGCTGAACACCAGGCCCGCCATGATCAGGGCCTGGGCGCGGGTGCGGGACTCGGCCAGGCCGCGTTCGACGAGTGCGACGTCGGCGCGCTGCTTCATGCGGGTGCGCTGCCCCCGCACCCCCGCCAGGGGGCAGGGCCCCCTGGACCCGCCGACTGACGGCATCGTGCGGAGGGGGCGAATCCCCCACGACTGGGGTCCCGAGGGGCGTGCCCCTCGGCGGGGAGCGCGAGGGGCGGCGCCCCTGGCATCACGCCCGCGCCGCGACCGCCTCGCGGCCCAGCGCCGCCAGCGCCGCCTGCACGATCTGCGGCGCGTTCAGCCCGGCCATGTCGTACTGCTTGCGCGGCGCCTCGTGGTCTATCCAGGCGTCCGGCAGGCACATCGGCCGCAGCTTCAGCCCGCGGTCCAGCAGGCCGCGCGTCGCCAGGTGGTGCATCACCAGCCCGCCGAAGCCGAGCATGGAGCCCTCCTCGATGGTGATCAGCACCTCGTGCTCGCGCGCCAGCCGCTCGACCAGCGCCGCGTCCAGCGGCTTGGCGAAGCGGGCGTCGGCCACGGTGGTGGACAGGCCGAAGGTCGCCAGCTCGTCCGCCGCCTTCAGGCATTCCTGCAGCCGCGCGCCGTAGGACAGGATGGCGACGGTGGCGCCCTCGCGCAGCACGCGCCCGCGGCCGATCTCCAGCACCGTGCCGCGCGCCGGCACCGGCTCCAGCCCGAAGCCCTCGCCGCGCGGGTAGCGCACGGCCGACGGCCCGGAATCGATCGCCGCCATGGTGGCGACCATGTGCGCCAGCTCCACCTCGTCGGCCGCGGCCATCAGCGTGAAGCCGGGCAGGCAGCCGAGATAGGCGATGTCGAAGGAGCCCGCATGGGTGGCGCCATCCGCGCCCACCAGCCCGGCGCGGTCCATGCCGAAGCGCACCGGCAGCCCCTGCAGCGCCACGTCGTGCACCACCTGGTCGTAGCCGCGCTGGAGGAAGGTGGAATAGATGGCGCAGAACGGCTTCAGCCCCTCGGTGGCCAGGCCGGCGGCGAAGGTGACGGCGTGCTGCTCGGCGATGCCCACGTCGAAGCAGCGCTTCGGGAAGCGCTTGGCAAACACGTCCAGCCCGGTGCCGGCCGGCATGGCGGCGTTGATGGCGACGATGCGCTCGTCGGCCTCGGCCTCGGCGACCAGCGAATTGGCGAAGACCTTGGTGTAGGAGGGCGGGCCGGGCGGGGCCTTGACCTGCTCGCCCGTCACCACGTTGAACTTCACCACGCCGTGATACTTGTCGCCCGAAGCCTCGGCGGGCGCGTAGCCCTTGCCCTTCTGGGTGACGGCGTGGAGGAGGAACGGCCCCTGGTGGCCGGAATCGCGCAGGTTGCGCAGCACAGGCAGCAGGTGGTCCAGGTTGTGCCCGTCCACCGGGCCCACGTAGAAGAAGCCCAGCTCCTCGAACAAGGTGCCGCCCATCAGCATGCCGCGGGCGTATTCCTCCGCGCGCTCGGCGGCGCGCTTGATGGGACCGGGGAAGGCCTTGGCCATCTTCGCCATGAATTCGCGCACGCCCAGCACGGGGCGCGAGGAGATGGTGCGCGACAGGTAGGCCGACATGGCGCCCACCGGGGGCGCGATGGACATGTCGTTGTCGTTGAGGATGACGATGAGGTTGGACTTCAGCGCGCCCGCATTGTTCATCGCCTCATAGGCCATGCCGGCGGACATGGAGCCGTCGCCGATCACCGCCACGACGTGGTTGTCGCGCCCCATGAGGTCGCGCCCCACCGCCATGCCCAGCCCCGCGGAGATGGAGGTGGAGGAATGCGCCGCGCCGAACGGGTCGTATTCGCTCTCGGAGCGGCGCGTGAAGCCGGACAGCCCGCCGCCCTGGCGCAGCGTGCGGATGCGGTCGCGCCGGCCCGTCAGGATCTTGTGCGGGTAGGCCTGGTGGCCCACGTCCCAGATCAGCCGGTCGCGCGGCGTGTCGAAGACGGCGTGCACCGCCACCGTCAGCTCGACGACGCCCAGCGAGGAGCCGAGGTGCCCGCCGGTGGAGGAGACGGCGCTGATCGTCTCCGCCCGCAGCTCGTCGGCCAGCTGGCGCAGCTGCTCGTTCGAGAAGTTCTTCATGTCCGCGGGGACGCGCACGCGGTCCAGCAGGGGGGTCGTCGGACGGTCGGGCATCAGTTCCTCCGCTCGATCACGTAGGTGGCGAGCTTGCGCAGCAGGTCGGCGCGTTCGTCGAAGAGGTCGAGGTGGCGGCGCGCCTGCTCGACCAGCCGCTCGGCCTGGATGCGCGCGCGCTCCAGCCCCAGCAGCGAAACCAGGGTGGCCTTGCCGGCGCCGGCATCCTTGCCGGTGGCCTTGCCGGCCTGCTCGGCGGTGGCGGTCGCGTCCAGCAGGTCGTCGGCGATCTGGAAGGCCGCGCCCAGCTCGCGCCCATAGGCGCCCAGCGCCATGCGCAGCGAGCCGGGCGCCTTGCCCAGCACGGCGCCCGCCTCGGCCGAGAACTCGATCAGCTTGCCGGTCTTGAGAAGTTGCAGCCTGCCGATCTGCGATTCATCCAGGGGCTGGGCCGCCTGCTCGGCCGCCATGTCCAGCGCCTGGCCCGCCACCATGCCGCGCGCCCCGGCGGCGCGTGCCAGCAGGCGCACCAGCTCGATCCGCACCGCCGGGTCCGGGTGCGTCTCCTCGCCGGCCAGGACGTGGAAGGCCTGGGTCTGCAAGGCGTCGCCAGCCAGGATGGCGGTGGCCTCGTCGAAGGCCTTGTGGCTCGTGGGCTTGCCGCGGCGCAGGTCGTCGTCGTCCATCGCCGGCAGGTCGTCGTGGATCAGGCTGTAGGCGTGCACCATCTCGATGGCGCAGGCCACGCGCAGCGCGGATTCGTGCGAGACGTTGAACTGGCGCGAACCCTCCAGCACCAGGAAGCCGCGCAGCCGCTTGCCGCCGCCGATGGTGGAGTAGCGCATGGCCTCGAACAGCCGCGCCTCGCCGCCCTCGGGCCTCGGGAGCAGCTGGTCCAGCCCCTCATCCATCGCGCGCGCGGCATCGGCCATGGCATCGGCGAGGCCGATGGTGTGCTGGTCCATCAAGGCCCCTATTCCACGTCCCTGAGGCTGAGGCCGGACTTGCCCTCCACCACCGCCTGCACCTTGGCCTCCGCCTCCGCCAGCTTGCCTTCGCAATGCCGGCGCAGGGCGACGCCGCGCTCGTACTCGCCGATCGCCTCGGCCAGCGTGCTCCGCCCGCCTTCCAGCGACTTCACGATGCCCTCAAGCTGCGCCAGCGCATCCTCGAAGGACAGGGCCTCGATCCCCGCCGTATCACTCATGACCGTCTCCGCATCGCGCCAGCATAGTCGAGGCGACGTGAAACCCAAACCACGCCGCCCCGTCGAGATTGTGTCATGTGTCAGCCATGCAACAGGGCGCGCACATGCGCCGCCGTGCTGGCGGCCAGGGCCGGCAGGTCGTAGCCGCCTTCCAGCAGGCTCACCAGCCGCCCGCCGCAGCATTCCTCCGCCACCGCGCAGAGCGCCTGCGTCACCCAGGCGAAATCCGCCTCCGCCAGCCGCAGCTGGGCCAGGGGGTCGCGCGCATGGGCGTCGAACCCGGCCGAGACCACCACCAGGCCGGGGCGGAAGGCACGGATGGCGGGCACCAGCGTGCCTTCCCAGGCGGCGCGGAAGGCGTCCGGCCCGGCGCCGGGCGGCAGGGGGGCGTTGACGACGTTGCCGCATCCCGTCTCGTCCGCCGCGCCGGTGCCGGGATACAGCGGCATCTGGTGCGAGGAACAGAACAGGATCGAGGGGTCGTCCTGCACCACGTCCTGCGTGCCGTTGCCGTGGTGCACGTCGAAGTCGCAGATCGCCACGCGCTCGATCCCGTGCGCCGCCTGGGCGTGGCGGGCGGCGACGACGGCGTTGGCGAAGAGGCAGAAGCCCATCGGCCGGCGGCGCTCGGCATGGTGGCCGGGGGGGCGGGTGGCGCAGAAGGCGTGGCGCACCGTGCCGGCGCACACCTCGTCCACCGCCTGCACCGCGGCACCCGCGGCCAGCAGGGCGGCGCGGGCGGAATGGGCGTTCATCAGGGTGTCGCCGTCCAGCGCCACCATCTCCCCCTCGGCGGGGCGGATGCGCAGGATGGCGTCCACGTAGTCGGCGGGGTGGACGCGTTCCAGCTGCTCGCGCGTCGCCTCGCCGGGCTGGTCGCGGATCAGGTCGGCGAATTCCTGGCGGTCCAGCGCCTGCCAGACGGCGCGCAGCCGGTCCGGGCATTCCGGGTGGCCCTCGCCCATGTCGTGCAGGGCGCAGTCGCGGTGGGTAAGCAGCAGGACGGGCATTCAGGCGGCCTTCTTGCGCAGGACGAAGCGCAGGTGCTCGCCTTCGTCGCCCCACGCCAGCAACTCGTGCCCCGTTTCGGCCGCGAAGGCGTGGAAGTCCTTCACCGCGGCCCCGTCGGTGGCCAGCACCACCAGGGCGGCGCCGGCGGGCAGGGCGCGCAGGGCCTTGTTGGCCTTCAGCACGGGCAGGGGGCAGGACAATCCGCGGACGTCCAGCGTGGTGGCTTCCTCCATGGCCCATTGCACCACCGCGCGGGGCTGGACGGCAAGGGGTGCGGCGCGGCAGCCTGCCGCCCCATGCGGCTGGGCGTGGATCTGGGGGGCACCAAGACGGAGATCGTGGCACTGGACGCCGCGGGCATCCAACGCCTGCGCCGCCGCATTCCCACCCCCGGCAGCCAGGACGGCGTGGTCGCCGCCATCCGCGCCCTGGTTGAAGGCGCGGAGGCCGAGCTGGGCGCCCGCGGCACGCTGGGCATCGGCATCCCCGGCAGCCTGTCGCCGCGCGACGGCCGGGTGCGCGGCGCCAACAGCACCTGCCTGAACGGCGGCGACCTCCAGGCGGCGCTGGAATCGGCGCTGGGCCGGCCGGTGCGGATCTCCAACGACGCCAACTGCCTGGCGCTCAGCGAGGCGGCCGACGGCGCGGGGCAGGGGGCGCGGGGCGTCTTCGCGGTGATCCTGGGCACCGGCGTCGGCGGCGGCGTGGTGGTGGAGGGGCGCCTGGTCGAAGGCGCCAACCGCATCGCCGGCGAATGGGGCCACGTGCCGCTGCCCTGGATGACGCGCGGGGAGCACCCCGGCCCGCGCTGCTGGTGCGGCCAGCTCGGCTGCCTGGAAACCTTCCTGTCCGGCCCCGCGCTGGCCGCCGACGCGGACGGTCCGGGCGCGCGCGACGCCTCCGGGCTGGCGGGCCGCACGGACCCCGCCGCGCGCGAGGCGCTGGCCCGCCATGCCGACCGGCTGGCCCGGGCGCTGGCCATGGTGGTGAACATGCTGGACCCGGAGGTGATCGTCCTGGCCGGCGGCCTGTCCAACATGGCGCACCTGTACGAGGCGGTGCCCCGCCTGCTGCCGCGCCACGTGTTCAGCGACGTGGTCCGCACGCGCATCGTGCCGGCGCGGCACGGCGATTCCTCGGGCGTGCTGGGCGCCGCCCGGCTGTGGGACTGAGCCTTTCACCGAAACGTCACGCGCGGCGCCGCCCGGCCACGCCATATGCGCCGAAACATCCGGAGAGAATGCCATGGACGAGATCGAGGACATCGGCAGCAACCGCAGCACGGCGCCGGACATCGGCGCCGTGATCGGCCGGCGCGCCGCGCTGCTGGGCGGCATCGCGGCCCTGGCCGCGCCGGTGGCGGCGGACGCGCAGATCCCCCGCCGCGGCGGCCCCTCCACGCTCACCTTCCCCGAGCTGCGCCACCAGCTGGCGCAGGAGGACGCGGTGGCGGACGGGCACCGCATCCACGTCGTGATCCGCTGGGGCGACCCGGTGCTGCCCGGCGCGCCCGCCTTCGACCCGCGCAACGTGACCGCGCAGGCGCAGGCGATGCAGTTCGGCTACAACAACGACTTCCTGGCCCTGCTGCCGGTGGAGCGCGGGGGTGCGATCGGCGACCGCGCGCTGCTCTGGGCCAACCACGAATACACCAACACCAACCTGATGTTCCCCGGCATGGGCACCGGCGCCCAGGCGCGCGCCCGCGTGACCGCCGCGCAGGTGGCGGTGGAGATCGCGGCCCATGGCGGCACGGTGGTGGAGCTGCGCAAGCAGGACGGGAACTGGGTGCCCGTGCCGGATGGCCGGCTGAACCGCCGCATCACCGCCGAGACGCCGATGCGCCTGTCCGGCCCCGCCGCCGGCCACCCATGGCTGCGCACCTCGGCCGACCCCACCGGCACGCAGGTGCTGGGCATGCTGAACAACTGCGCCGGCGGCACCACGCCCTGGGGCACGGTGCTGACCTGCGAGGAGAACTTCAACTTCTACTTCGGCGGCCCCCTGGCCGAGGAGGCGCTGCGCGAGAGCCACCGCCGCTACGGCATCGTGGACGCGCCGCCCTATGGCTGGCACCGCCACGTCGCCCGCTTCGACCGCGCCCGCGAGCCGAACGAGGCCAACCGCTTCGGCTGGGTGGTGGAGGTGGACCCGCACGACCCCGCCTCCATGCCGGTGAAGCGCACCGCACTGGGCCGCTTCAAGCACGAGGGCGCGACCCACGCCCTGGCCCCCGACGGCCGCGTGGTCATCTACATGGGCGACGACGAGCGCATGGACTACGTCTACCGCTTCGTCACCGCCCGCCCCTGGAATCCCGCCAACCCCGCCGCCAACCGGGACCTGCTGGATGAGGGCGTGCTCTCCGTCGCGCGCTACGAGGCCGATGGCCGGGTGCTGTGGCTGCCCCTGGTCCATGGCGAGGGCCCGCTGACCGCCGCCAACGGCTTCCCCTCCCAGGCCGAGGTGCTGATCGAGGCCCGCCGCGCCGCCGACCTGCTGGGCGCCACGCCGATGGACCGGCCGGAGGACGTGGAGGCGAACCCGGTGAACGGGCGCGTCTACGTCATGCTCACCAACAACGACCGCCGCACGGCCGCGCAGGTCAACGCCGCCAACCCGCGCGCGGTGAACCGCCACGGCCACGTCGTCGAGATGGTGCCGCCCGGCGCCCCCGCCCGCCCCGACCACGCGGCGGCCGAGATGCGGTGGAACCTGTTCCTGCGCGCCGGCCGCCCCGGGCTGGACGAGGGCACCCAGTACCACCGCGCGGTGAGCGACAGCGGCTGGCTGTCCTGCCCCGACAACTGCGCCTTCGACAGCCGCGGCCGCATCTGGATCGCCACGGACGGCGCGGAATCCGCGGCGGGCGTGGCGGATGGCCTCTACGCCGCCGACACCACCGGGCCGGGGCGCGCGCTGCCCCGCCTGTTCTACCAGGCGCCCGCCGGCGCCGAGGTCTGCGGCCCGCTGGTGGAGGAGGGCGACCGCACCATCTTCCTGGCGATCCAGCACCCGGGCGAGGTGCCGGGCTCCACCTTCGAGGCGCCGGCCACGCGCTGGCCCGACTTCGCGGATGGCGTGCCGCCACGGCCCTCCGTGGTCACGCTTTCGCGGGAGGATGGCGGCCCGATTACTTGATCAACGGCGCGCGGGGGCGGATACCTCCCGCGTGCCGAGCCTCTGCCGCGACTGCCGCTCCACCGAACCCGGCGAGGGCGCCGCCTGCATGCGCTGCGGCTCGCGCCGGCTGATACGCCACGCCGAGCTGTTCACGCTGGGAATCGCCCACGTGGATTGCGACGCCTTCTTCGCCTCCGTCGAGAAGCGCGACCGGCCGGGACTGGCCGCGAAGCCGGTGATCGTGGGCGGCGGCACCCGCGGCGTGGTGGCCGCCTGCTGCTACGTGGCCCGCACCCGCGGCGTGCGCTCGGCCATGCCGATGTTCAGGGCGCTGGCCCTGTGCCCGGACGCGGTGGTGATCCGCGGCGACCACGCGAAGTATTCCGCCGAAGGCCGGCGCATCCGCGCGATGATGCAGGACCTCACCCCCCTCGTTCAGCCGCTGTCCATCGACGAGGCGGCGCTGGACCTGCGGGGCACGGAGGCGCTGCACCGCGCGCCGCCCGCCGCGGTGGTGGCCGCACTGGCGCTGCGGGTGGAGCGCGAGGTGGGCGTGACCATCTCCATCGGCCTGGCCGCGAACCGCCTGATGGCCAAGCTGGCGGCCGAGCGCGACAAGCCGCGCGGCTTCGCCGTCATCGGCGCGGGCGAGGCGGCGGGCTTCCTCGCGCCCCTTCCGGTCGGCACCCTGCCGGGAATCGGCCCGGCGGCGGAGCGGCGGCTGCACGCGATGGGCGTCACCCGCCTCGGCCAGCTCGCCGCGCTCGACGACCGCGCGGCGCTGGCGCGGCTGGGCCCGGATGGGCCGTCGCTGGCCGCCCGCGCCCGCGGCGAGGACGACCGCGCGGTGCACACGGAGCGCGAGACGAAGAGCATCAGCGCCGAGACCACCTTCGACGCCGACCTGCGCGCGATGGAGGAGCTGGAAGCCCCGCTGTGGCACCTGTGCGAGAAGCTGGGCCGCCGCCTGGCCGCGCAGGGCTTCGCCGCCGGCGGCGTGGTGCTGAAGCTCAAGACCGCGCGGTTCGAGCAGCGCACCCGCAACGCGCGGCTGGCCGCGGCGACCCAGGTGCCGGAGACGATCTTCGCCGCCGCGCGGCCCCTGCTGGCGAAGGAAGCGGACGGCACCGCCTTCCGCCTCATCGGCATCGGCGCCCAGCCGCTGGTGGCTCCGGACGCCGCCGACGCCGGCGACCTGGCGGACCCCGAGGCGCCGCGCCGCGCCGCGCGCTGGCGGGCGATGGAGGCGCTGCGCGGGAAGTTCGGCGAGGGGGCGGTGGCGCCGGGGCGCTCCACGAAGCGTTAAGGAATGGGGCTCATCCTGCGCGCATGGCATTGCCGGACCCCGTCACCTTCGATCCGGTCCGCTTCCCGGGCGAGGTGGAGGGCGTGGCCTGGCCACCGCCCGCCTTCGACTTCCGCGCCTCCTGGCTCGCCACGCCCGACCTCGCCTTCGAGCGCGGGCCCTCGGGGCAGATCGTCTTCGTGCGGCGCTGCGAATCGCTGCGCATGGTGCTGGACATCCAGACGGCGCATTCCGCGCTGGACATCATCCCCGGTTCGCGCGATTTCCGGCTGCTGCGCCTGGTGCCGGCCGCGCTGCGCTTCACCGAGACGGTGTCGCCCTTCGACCCCATCCCTCCGCCGCTGCGGGGCGAGCCGCTGGTGCTCCCGGCCGAGCATCACCTCTACGCCGCCACCTCCGCCCTCGTCGCCGCGCTGGAGCGCGGGGCGGGCGAGACGGGCGAGGCCTACCTGGACGCCCTGCGCCGCACCGCCCCGGGCGAGGGCATGTTCGAGGTCGCGGCCGCGCGCTGCGTGGCGGTGGGCGGCCACGGGCTGGACCGCATCGCCCGCCTGGCCAAGGCGCTGCAGCGCCTGTGCCGCGCCCATGCCGAGGTGCTGGCCGCGCATGCCGTGCAGCCCGACTGGGCGGGGATGGAGGCGATGGTGGCCGCCTGCGCCCGCGTCCTGGCGCGCGACGCGAACTGGAGCGGCGACCTGATCGCGGTGGCCATCCGCAAGCTCGCCGCCATCGCCTCGCGGCCGCGCATGACCGCCGACGCGCTGCTGCGCGCCGCCCGCGCGCCGCTGGAGGCCGAGGGCTCGCTGTCGCGCCTCGACGCGCTGGCGATCGAGCAGGCGCGGCTGCGCGACCGCCTGGTGGAGCTGGCGGTGTTCTGGCAGCGCTGCGCCGCCGCCTGGGCCAGCGTGCACCCCGAGACGGCGGAGCGCCGCAGCATCGAGGCGCTGGGCCGCAACGCCATGCAGCGCCTGGCCCTGGCCGAGCTTTACGCGCCGCCCTGAGCCCGCCACCCTGCCCGCCCCAGGGGAGGCACGGCATGGAAGCGCTGCGGGCGGAATTCGGCGTCGAAGGCGAATGGCAGGTGGCGCGCCGCCACGTGATCCGCTGGGCGGAGTGCGACCTCTACGGCCACGTGAACCACGCCGCCTACCTGGTGATGTTCGAGGATTTGCGGGTGGAGCACTGGCTGGGCCTCGGCCAGTCGCTGCGGCCCGACGCGCCCGGCCCGGTCGTGGCGCGGCTGGAGGTGCGCTACCTGCGCGCGCTGGGCTTCCGCGACGAGGTGCTGCTGACGCTGCGCACGCCCGGCTTCCGCAACACCAGCTACACGCAGGACTACGCGGTGTGGAAGGACGGGCTGTGCTTCGAGGCGAAGGCGCTGCTGGTCTGCGTCAAGGATGGCGCGTCCACGCCCATCCCGGATGCGGCGCGGGCGCTGATGTCATAGGGCGCGCTCGGCGCGCGTGGCGTCCAGGTCGTCCTCCAGGAAGCCGGCGAGGATGGCGTCCATGCCCCCTTGCGGCGCGAAGCCCAGGTGGCGGGCGCGCTCGGCGGTGAAGGCCGCCGGCCAGCCGCCCACGATCGCCCCCACCGCGGCGTCCGGCTCGTGCCGCACCAGGGCGCGCTGCGCGGGGGATAGAGCGGCCAGCATCTCCGCCACGCTCACGGAGATGCCGGGCGGGTTCACGCCGCGGTCGAGGCCCAGCGGCGCCGTGTCCATCGTCATCGCGTGGCGCAGCCACTCGACGGCCAGGCGCGGCGAGCAGACCCAGACGCGGAACTCCTCCGGCACCGGCAGCGGCGTTTCCAGCCCCAGCAGCGGCTCGCGCAGGATGGCCGAGACGAAGGAGGAGGCCGCCTTGTTCGGCCGCCCGGGCCGGATGATGACGGTGGGCAGGCGGATGGAGACGGCGTCGAGCATCCCGCGCCGCGTGGCGTCCTGCAGCAGCAGCTCGGCCGCCGCCTTCTGCGCGCCGTAGGAGTTGCCGGGCAGCTGGCGGGAATCGTCGGGCAGCAGCGCGTCCTGCCCGCCGCCGAAGGACGCCACGGAGGAGGTGAAGACCACCCGCGGCGGCGCCGGCAACGCGCGGCAGCGTTCGATCACCGCCAGCGTGCCGTGCAGGTTCACCCGCTGGCCGAGGTCGTAGTCCGCCTCGGCCGCCGCGCTGACCACCGCGGCGAGGTGGACGACGACGCCGGTGCCGTCCGGGATCGCGGCCGCGAGCGCCGCCGGGTCCGAGACGTCGCCGGCCAGGCAGCGCACGGGGAAGGGGGCCTCCATCGCCGGCGGCGCCGCCACGTCGAACAGGGTCAGCGAGGACAGGCGCGCCTCGGCGGCGAGGCGGGCGGCGAGCTTGCGGCCGAGGAATCCCCCGCCGCCCAGGATGGTGACATGCATGGGCGCCAGCTTGCCCGCCGCCGGGCGCGCCGCCAAGCTCGGCCGCCATGGACGAACTCTTCATCAACCCCCGCCACGGCACGCCGGGCATGGTGGTGCTGCCCGAGGGCGGCTTCCGCCGGGCCCGCGCCGAGATCACCGCCTGGCCCGGCTACGCCCCCACGCCGCTGCGCGCGCTGCGCCCCGGGCTGTGGTGGAAGGACGAGAGCGCGCGATTCGGCCTGCGCTCCTTCAAAGCGCTGGGTGGTGCCTACGCCGTGCTGCGCTGCATGCAGGCGGAGCTGGCGCGCCGGGGCGTGAAGGGCGCGGTGGGCGGCGCGGCGCTGGAAGCCGGGGAGCACGCGGCCGAGGCGCGGCGCATCACGGTGGCCTGCGCCACCGACGGCAACCACGGCCGCTCCGTCGCCTGGGGCGCCCGGCGATTCGGTGCGCGCTGCGTGATCTTCGTGCACCACGGCGTCAGCCAGGGCCGGCGCGACGCCATCTCGGCGTTCGGCGCGGAGATCCGCGAGGTGCGCGGCACCTATGACGACAGCGTGCGCGAGGCGCAGCGCGTGGCCGCGGCCGAGGGCTGGCACGTGATCAGCGACACCTCCTACCCCGGCTATACCGAGCCGCCGCGCGAGGTGATGCAGGGCTATCGCCTGATGGCGGAGGAGGCGCTGGCGCAGATGCCGGCACCCCCCACCCACGCCTTCGTGCCCGGCGGCGTGGGCGGCGTGGCGGCCGCCGTTTCCGTGCAGTTGCGCCACGCCGCACCCGGTTGCCGGCTGGTGGTGGCCGAGCCGGACCGCGCCGCCTGCCTGCTGGCCTCCGCCCGCGCCGGAGCGCCCACGACGGTGGAGGGCGAGCTGGACACGGTGATGGCGGGCCTGGCCTGCGGCGAGCCTTCCCTGCTGGCCTGGCAGGAGCTGGAGCGCGCCTGCTTCGCCTTCATGGCGGTGCCCGATGCGGGCGTGCCGGGGGCGATGCGCCGGTTGAAGGCGCAGGGGGTGGAGGCGGGCGAATCGGCCGTCGCCGGCCTGCTGGCGCTGGAAGCGGCGTTGGCGCGCCCGGACTGGTCGGCGGCGCTGGGCTTGGGGCCGGAAAGCCGCGTGCTGTGCTTCGGCACGGAGGGCGCCACGGACGAAACGCTGTACCGTGAGTTAACCACGCCGTAATGCGCTTCACGAAACCGCAGCAATTGTGTCACATGCGGGCAACCGCGCGGGTCTAACGCCGCGCAGCCTTCGAAAAATGGGAGTCGCCCACATGCTGCGTCGTCGTGAGATCGCCCTGGCCGGTGCCGGGGTTGCGCTTGCCGCCCCCGCCCTGGCGCAGTCCGGGCCGGTGGAAATCCAGTTCTGGCACGGCCTCGCCCAGCCGCTGGGCGGGCTGCTGGAGGCGATCGCCGGGCAGTTCAACGAATCGCAGAACCGCGCGCGGATCGTGAGCAGCTTCCGCGGCAGCTACCCGGAGACGATGGTCGCCGCCATCGCAGCCTTCCGCGCCAACGCCGCGCCGCACGTCGTGCAGATGTTCGAGGTGGGCACGGGCACGATGATGGCCGCCGGCCGCGCCATCAAGCCGCTGCACGAGCTGCTGCGCGAGACGGGCGTGCAGATCAACTTCGACGACTACCTGCCCGCCGTGCGCGGCTACTACAGCCTCGCCGACGGGCGCATGATGTCCATGCCGTTCAACAGCAGCACGGCCATCATGTTCTACAACAAGGACGCCTTTCGCCGCGCCGGGCTGAACCCCGACCAGGCGCCGCGCACCTGGGCCGAGATGCGCGCCGCCGCCACCCGCCTGCGCGCGGCGGGCGTGGAGATCCCCTTCACCACCGCCTGGCCGACCTGGACGCAGGTGGAGCAGCAGAGCGCGATCCACAACACCGAGATCGCCACGCTGGAGAACGGCTTCGGCGGCCTGGGCGCGGAGCTGCGGATCAACAACCCGCTGATGCAGCGCCACTTCACCACGCTGCTGGAGATGGGCCGCGAGGGCGGCTTCCGCTGGGGCGGCCGCGACGCCGCGGGCGACGCGCTGTTCGCCAACGGCCAGGCCGCGATCGTGCACGCCAGCAGCGGCGCGCGCGCCCGCTTCGTGCGCGAGCTGCCGGGCGGCGTGGCCAACCTGGGTGCTGCGATGCTGCCTTTCTACGACGAGGTGCCGGGCGCGCCGATCAACTCCATCATCGGCGGCGCCTCCTTCTGGGCGATGAACCGCGGGCCCGCCGGTGGGCGCAACGAGGCGGAGAACCGCGCCATCGCCGAGTTCTTCGCCTTCATCGCCCGGCCCGAGGTGGCGGCGAAGTGGCACACGGACACCGGCTTCCTGCCCGTGACCCGCACGGCCTTCGAGCAGGTCCGCGCCACCGGCTTCTACGCGCAGAACCCGGGCGCCGACATCCCCATCCAGCAGCTGCTGCGCGGCGGCGGGACGATGACCGGCGCCAGCCGCGGCATCCGCCTGGGCGGCTTCACCGAGATCCGCACCATCATGCAGGAGGAGATGGAGCGCGCGCTGCAGGGCCAGCAGGGCGCCGACGCCGCGCTGGCCAACAGCGTGCAGCGCGCCAACGTGGTGCTGCGCAACTTCGAGCGCACGAACCGCGGCTGAGGAGCAGGCGTTGAGGAAGGTTCACTTCAAGGGCGTGGCCCTTCCCTACCTGCTGCTGCTGCCGCAGCTCGTCATCACCGGCCTGTTCTTCTTCTGGCCGGCCGGGCAGGCCGTCTGGCAGTCCTTCCTGCGTGAGGACGCCTTCGGCCTGTCCTCCGAGTTCATCGGCTTCGAGAACTTCGCCGACGTCCTGTCGGACCCTTCCTGGCTTGAGGCGGCGGGGCGGACGCTGGTGTTCAGCGCCTCCGTCGCCGCGCTGGCGCTGGGGGCCGCGCTGTTCCTGGCGGTGCAGGCGGACAAGCAGATCCGGGGCGCCGACACCTACAAGACGCTGCTGATCTGGCCCTATGCCGTCGCACCCGCGCTGGCCGCGGTGCTGTGGCTGTTCATGTTCCACCCGAACATCGGCATCTTCGGGCGCATGCTGAACGCCGCCGGCATCGCCTGGGACTACAAGCTGGATGGCGACCAGGCGATGCTGCTGATCATCCTGGCATCGGCCTGGAAGCAGGTGTCCTACAACTTCATCTTCTTCCTGGCGGGCCTGCAATCCATCCCGAAATCGGTGCTGGAGGCGGCGGCCATAGACGGCGCGCGGCCCTTGCGCCGCTTCTGGACGGTGACCTTCCCGCTGCTCTCGCCCACCGCATTCTTCCTGCTGGTGGTGAACCTGGTCTACGCCTTCTTCGACACCTTCGGCGTGATCCACTCGCTCACCCAGGGCGGGCCGGGCAAGAGCACCGAGACGCTGATCTACCGCGTCTACACCGACGGGGTGATGAACCTGAACCTCGGCTCGTCGGCGGCGCAGAGCGTGATCCTGATGATCCTCGTCATCGGGCTGACCATCGTGCAGTTCCGCTACGTCGAGCGGAAGGTGCACTACTGATGGAAACCGCGGAAGGGACCCGCGCCCGCAACCGCCGCGCCGCCTGGTTCACCCATGGCTGGCTGGCGCTCGGCGTGCTCGCCTTCGCCTTTCCCATCTGGCTGACGCTGATGGGCTCGACGCACGACGCCTCGACCATCGGGCGGGGCGACGTGCCGCTGCTGCCCGGCCCGCACGCGGCCGAGAACTACGCGCAGGCCTGGGGCGTGGGCGGCGGGCGCTACATGGGCGTGCCGGCCGGCACCATGCTGCTGAACTCGCTGGTGATGGCGCTGCTGATCGCGCTGGGCAAGATCGCCATCTCGCTCACCTCCGCCTACGCCGTGGTGTTCTTCCGCTTTCCCGGGCGCATGCTGGCCTTCTGGCTGATCTTCATCACGCTGATGCTGCCCGTCGAGGTGCGGATCATCCCCACCTTCCAGGTGATGGTCTCGCTGGACATGATCAACACCATGCAGGGGCTGGTGGTGCCGCTGATCGCCTCGGCCACCGCGACGCTGCTGTTCCGGCAGTTCTTCCTCACCATCCCGGATGAATACGTGGAGGCTGCCAAGATCGACGGCGCCGGCCCGCTGCGCTTCTTCAAGGACGTGGTGCTGCCGCTGAGCGTGACGAACATCGCAGCCCTCTTCGTCATCCTCTTCATCTACGGCTGGAACCAGTACCTCTGGCCGCTGCTGATCGTGAACGACCGCAGCCTGGAGACGGTCATCGTGGGCCTCACCAAGATGATCGGCGGCGGCGACACGCAGAACGAGTGGAACGTGATCATGGCCACCGCGGTGCTGGCGCTGCTGCCGCCGGTGCTGGTGGTGGTGCTGATGCAGCGATGGTTCGTGAAGGGCCTGACGGAGACCGAGAAGTAGATGGCCACCCTCGCCCTGCGCGACATCACCAAGTCCTTCGGCGCCACGCACGTGCTGCACGGCGTCAGCCTCGACGTGGCGGAGGGCGAGATGATCGTCATCGTCGGCGCCTCGGGCTGCGGCAAGTCCACCCTGCTGCGGATCGTCGCGGGCCTGGAGACCGAGACGTCGGGCGCCGTCGTCATCGGCGGGCAGGACGTGACGGGGCTGGAGCCGGCGGACCGGGACGTGGCGATGGTGTTCCAGAACTACGCGCTCTACCCGCACATGTCGGTCTTCGGGAACATGGCCTACGGGCTGAAGATCCGCGGCCTGCCCAAGCCCGAGATCGAGCGCCGGGTGGGCGAGGCCGCGCGCCTGCTGGGAATCGAGGCGCTGCTGGAGCGCCGCCCGCGCCAGCTCTCGGGCGGCCAGCGTCAGCGCGTCGCCATGGGCCGCGCCATCGTGCGCGAGCCCAAGCTGTTCCTGTTCGACGAGCCGCTGTCCAACCTCGACGCCAAGCTGCGGGTGCAGATGCGCGCCGAGATCCGGCGGCTCCAGAAGCGCCTGGGCGTCACCTCGCTGTTCGTGACGCACGACCAGGTGGAGGCGATGACGCTGGGCGACCGGCTGGTGGTGATGCACCAGGGCCACGCCGCGCAGATCGCCACGCCGATGGAGATCTGGGCCAAGCCCGCCGACACCTACGTCGCCGGCTTCATCGGCAGCCCGGCGATGAACTTCATCCCCGCCACGCTCGGCCATGGCGGGCACGTCGCGACGCTGGCCGGCGGGCTGGCGCTGCCCATGCCCGGGCGGATGGGCACGGACGGGCAGGGCGTGACCATCGGCATCCGGCCGGAGCACCTGCGCCCCGGCATGGGCGGGCTGGAGGCCGTGGTGGAGCTGGTGGAGCCGCTGGGCAGCGAGGCGGTGCTGCACGCGCGCCTGGCGGATGGCAGCCCGCTGACCGCGCGCCTGCCCGGCATCCTGCATGGCGAGGGCCGCCTCGGCCTCGTCCTGCCCTTGGAATCATTGCACATCTTCGACGCCGCTTCGGGCAGGAGGCTCGAAAGCGCCGGCTGACGCCGCTAGATACGGCGCAGGTCCTCAGCCGGAGATTTGCCCATGCGCCGTCGCCACGCCCTCGCCCTCGGTGGCCTGCTGCCCTTCGCCTCCCAGGCCCATGCGGCCGAATGGCCCACCCAACCGGTGCGCCTGGTCGTTCCCTTCGCCGCCGGCGGGCCCACCGACATCCCCGCCCGTGTGGTGGCGGAGGAGATGTCCAAGGCCCTGCCGCAGCGCGTGGTGATCGAGAACCGCACCGGCTCGGGCATCATCATCGGCACGGACGTGGTGGCGAAGGCGGCGAAGGACGGGCAGACCCTGCTCTACACCACCATCGGCCACGCGGTGGTGAAGGCGCTGTTCGACCGGATGCCCTTCGACCCGGTGCGCGACTTCGCCCCCGTGGCGCTGGTCGGCCAGATCCCCATGGTGATGATGGTCAACCCGCGCTTCCCGGCGCGGGACCTGCAGGGCGTCATCGCCCACCTGCGCGCCAATCCGGGGCGGGTGGACTACGCCTCCAGCGGCAATGGCGGCGCGCTGCACCTGGCGACCGAGATGTTCCTGTCCCAGGCCGGCAACCTGGAGGCCAACCACGTGGCCTTCCGCGGCTCGGCGCAGGCGATGCCGGACGTCCTGGCCGGGCGGGTGCCGCTGATGGTGGACGTGGCGGCCTCCGCGCTGCCCTACATCCAGCGTGGCGAGATGCGCGCGATCGCCATCGCGACGCGCGAGCGCAGCGCCATCGCGCCCGACATCCCGACCTTCATCGAGCAGGGGATGCCGGGCTTCGAGGCCTACACCTGGCACATGGTCATGGCGCCGGCCGGCACGCCGCCGGCCACGCTGCGCGCGGTGAACGCGGCCGTGAACCGGGCGTTGGGCGTGGCGGCGGTCCGCAACCGGCTGACGGAACTGGCGATGCAGGTGGTGCCCGACAGCACGCCCGAGAGCGCCAGCGCCTTCCTGGCCGCCGAGATCGCGAAGTGGGAACCGGTCATCCGCCAGAAGGGCATCAGGGCGGACTGAAAACGCGAACGCCGCCGCGGTTCCCCGCGGCGGCGCCCGGTGCGGCCCGGTTCAGGCCGAGTAGTACATCTCGAACTCGACCGGATGCGGGGTGTGCTCGAAGCGGTACACCTCGCCCCACTTCAGCTCGATGTAGCTCTCGATCTGCTCCTTGCTGAACACGTCGCCGGCCAGCAGGAACTCGTGGTCGGCGGCGAGTGCGCCCAGCGCCTCGCGCAGCGAGCCGCAGACGGTCGGGATGTCCTTCAGCTCCTCCGGCGGCAGGTCGTACAGGTCCTTGTCCATCGGCTCGCCGGGGTGGATCTTGTTCTTGATGCCGTCCATCGCCGCCATGGTGAGCGCGGCGAAGGAGAGGTAGGGGTTCGCCGTCGGGTCGGGGAAGCGGACCTCGACGCGCTTGGCCTTCGGGCTGGTCGTGTAGGGGATGCGGCAGGAGGCGGAGCGGTTGCGGGCGGAATAGGCCAGCAGCACGGGCGCCTCGAAGCCGGGGATCAGCCGCTTGTAGGAGTTGGTCGAGGGGTTGGTGAAGGCGTTCAGCGCCTTGGCGTGCTTGATGATGCCGCCGATGGCGTAGAGGCACATCTCCGACAGGTCCGCGTAGCCGTTGCCCGCGAACATCGGCTTCTTGTCCTTCCAGATGGACAGGTGGGTGTGCATGCCCGAGCCGTTGTCGCCGTAGATCGGCTTCGGCATGAAGGTCGCCGTCTTGCCGTAGGAATGGGCGACGTTGTGGACGCAGTACTTGTAGATCTGCATCTGGTCGGCCATCGTCAGCAGCGTGCCGAAGCGCGTGCCCAGCTCATGCTGCGACTGCGCGACCTCGTGGTGGTGCTTCTCGCCCGGGATGCCCATCTCGATCATGGTCGAGAGCATCTCGGCGCGCAGGTCCACCTCGGAGTCCACGGGGTTCACCGGGAAGTAGCCGCCCTTGACGAGCGGGCGGTGGCCCATGTTGCCCTCGGGGTAGTCGCGCATGTTCGCGCCCGGGCCCTCGATGCTGTCGAGGCGGTAGGAGCCGAAGTTGCCCCCGGTGCCGAACTTCACGTCGTCGAACACGAAGAACTCGGCCTCGGCGCCCACCAGCACCGTGTCGCCGATCCCGGACGCGGCCACGTAGGCTTCGGCCTTCTTCGCCGTGCCGCGCGGGTCACGCGCGTAGAGCTGGCCCGTCGAGGGCTCGATGATGTCGCAGAACAGGATCAGCTGCGGCTTGGCCGAGAAGGGATCCATGCAGGCGTTCGCGGTGTCGGGCATGAGGATCATGTCGGACTCGTTGATCGCCTTCCAGCCGGCGATGGACGAGCCGTCGAACATGATGCCCTGCTCGAACACCTCCGCCTCCACGGTGGAGACGTGCTGCGCGGTGTGCTGCCACTTGCCGCGGGGGTCGGTGAACCGGAAGTCAACGTATTCGACGCTGTTCTCCTTGATCATGTCCATGATCCTGGCCACGGCCTCGGGGGAATTGCTCGCCATCGCTTGTCTCTGTCCCGTGTCTTGCGTCCCTGGATCCCTCACCGCGCACCTTGCGCGGCGGCCGCAGGGCGGGCCCGGGACGCAACCCTGGGGCCAGCCTGCGGCTGAACTGCTGCGGCCTAGACCGCGTCCTCGCCCCGCTCGCCGGTGCGGATGCGGATGACCTCGGCGATGTCGCTCACGAAGATCTTGCCATCCCCGATGCGGCCCGTGCGGGCGGCGGCCGTGATGGCCTCCACCGCGCGTTCCAGCATGTCGTCCGCGCAGACCACCTCGATCTTCACCTTCGGCAGGAAGTCCACGACGTATTCGGCGCCGCGGTACAGCTCCGTGTGGCCCTTCTGGCGGCCGAAGCCCTTGGCCTCGATCACCGTCAGGCCCTGGAGGCCGATCTCGTGCAGCGCGTCCTTCACCTCGTCGAGCTTGAAGGGCTTGATGATGGCCTCGATCTTCTTCATCGCATCCGTCTGTGCCTGGCGCGGGTGGCTGTTCGGCCCGCTGGTTTCCCGTCGGCCCCGCGCGATGCGTGCCGCACGGGGTCCCTTTGAGTCGCGCAGCCCACGCGGCGCACCGCTTCATGGCACGCCGCGGCGTGCGGGCGCAATCATGGCCCCGGCCGGGAAATGCGGGGCCGCGCCCCGCCCGCCGCCCGAAACGGATGCAGCCTGCCCATGCGGAAGGCACGCATTGCCGGGTGCGGCATCCGACCCCAGAATGAGGGGCATGAAGCCGCAGAACGCCCTCCTCTCCGCCACCGGCACGACGATCTTCACCGTCATGTCGGCGCTCGCCGTCCAGCACGGCGCGATCAACCTCGGCCAGGGCTTCCCCGATTATGACGGGCCGGAGGACGTGATCGAGGCCGCGGCCGCCGCGCTGAAGGACGGGCGCAACCAGTACCCGCCGCTGACCGGCGTGCCCGAGCTGCGCCGCGCCGTGGCCGAGGCGAACCGCCGCTTCTACGGCAACGAGGTGGACCCGGACCGCGAGGTGGTCGTCACCTCCGGCGCCACGGAGGCGATCACCGCCAGCCTGATGGCCGTGCTCAACCCCGGCGACGAATGCGTGCTGCTGGAGCCGCTCTACGACACCTACCTGCCGGTGGTGAGGCTGCTGGGCGCCGTGCCGTGCCTGGTGCGCCTGACGCCGCCGAAATGGGAGCTGCCGCGCGCCGAACTCGCCGCCGCCTTCGGGCCGAAGACCAAGGCCATCCTGCTCAACACGCCGATGAACCCGGCCGGCAAGGTGTTCACCGCGGCCGAGCTGGCCTTCATCGCCGAGCTGCTGGAGCGCCACGACGCCTACGCCATCTGCGACGAGGTGTACGAGCACCTGACCTATGATGGCTGGAACCACATCCCGTTGATGACGCTGCCCGGGATGCGGGCGCGCTGCATGCGCATCGGCAGCGCGGGCAAGACCTTCAGCCTGACCGGGTGGAAGGTGGGCTACGTCACCTGCGACGCCAGCCTCCAGCCCAACGTCGCCAAGGCGCACCAGAACCTCACCTTCACCACGCCGCCCAACCTCCAGCGCGCGGTGGCGGTGGGGCTGGCGAAGGACGACGCCTATTTCGCCGGCCTGTCCGGCCAGCTCCAGGCGCGCCGCGACCTGCTGTCCGAGGGGCTGAAGGCGCTGGGCTTCGCCGTTCTGCCGGCCCAGGGCAGCTACTTCATCACCGCCGACATCCGCTCGATCGGCTTCACCGGCGATGACGTCGCCTTCTGCCGCACGCTCACGGAGGAGGCGAAGGTGACAGCCATCCCCGTCACCGCCTTCTACAGCGGCCCCGACGCGCCCGCCCACTACGCCCGCTTCGCCTTCTGCAAGAACGAGGCGGTGCTGCGCGAGGCGCTGTCGCGCATCGGCGCCTGGATGGCGGCGCGCACGGGCGCCGCCTTGGCGCGCCCCGCCTGACGGTGCAGGGTTCCCCCGCAACGAAAGGGGGGGATTCCCGCATGATCGTCGAGCAGCGCACCTACACCATGCACCCGGGCACCATCGGCCACTACGTGAAGGCCTATGCGGAGGAAGGGCTGGCGATCCAGAAGCCCATCCTGGGCCGCCTGGTGGGCTGGTACACCACCGAGTTCGGGCCGCTGAACCAGGTGGTCCACATGTGGGCCTACGAATCCTTCGAGGAACGCGCCGCCCGCCGCAAGGCGCTGTTCGAGGTGCAGGCCTGGCTGGACTACCTGGGCAAGGTGCGCCCCTACATCGCGACGCAGGACAGCAAGCTGCTGCTGCCCGCCGCCTTCACCACGACGCGCTGGGAGGATTGACCCCGGCCGGCGCGGGCGGTATCCCGCGCCCCGTGCGGCGGTCGTAGCTCAGGTGGTAGAGCGCCAGGTTGTGGTCTTGGATGTCGCGGGTTCGAGTCCCGTCGATCGCCCCATTCATTCCCCGAAGCGCCGCGTCGGCAACCATCCGCCCATGTGCGGGCTTCTTTCCCCGTGGCAACGGATACGGGGATGCTGGCGCCAGGCGCCGTGATGGACCGCGACGGCCCGGCCGTGGCGGAGGAGGCGCGCGTCGCCCTCGTCTCGGACAACCTCGCCGCCTTCGCGCTGCGCGTGCACAGCGCCCGCGCCGCCCGCCACAGCCTGGACCTGCAATACTACCACTGGCACGAGGACGTGACCGGCACCCTGCTGAGCGCGGAGGTGCTGGCCGCCGCCGACCGCGGCGTGAAGGTCCGCCTGCTGCTGGACGACCTCTACGTGCGCAAGTCCGAGCGAGCGCTGCTGACGCTGGACGCGCATCCCTGCGTGGAGGTGCGGCTGTACAACCCGTTCCACCTGCGCTCCTGCGGCGCCCTGGGCGACATCGCGGAGTTCCTCTGGGCCGGCTGGCGGCTGAACCACCGGATGCACAACAAGGTCTGGATCGCGGATGGCGGGCTGGTGATCGGCGGCGGGCGCAACATCGGCGACGAGTATTTCGACGCCTCCGCCCAGTTCAACTTCCGCGACCTGGACCTGACCATCACCGGCCCCGCCGCCTCCGCCGCCCTGCCGCGCTTCGAGCGCTACTGGACCAGCGAGTGGGCGCGGCCGATCGGCGGCGTCGTCGCCCTGCGCGCCGGCCCCGGCGACCTGCCGGCCTTGCGCCGGGACCTCGCCGCCGCCACGGCGGCGCCCGGGGCCGCGCAGTACCTGGAGCGCCTGCGCGACCTGCCGGGCGCGGAGGAACTCGCCCGCCAGGGCCAGGTGGCGATGCCGGCGGACCGCGTGCGCTTCGTCACCGACCCCCCCGGCAAGGGCCGCGAGCGCCGCCGCGCGCCGGAGATGCTGGACGCCGTCTGGGACGCGCTGGCCGCGGCGAAGCGCCGCGTGCTGATCCTCTCGCCGTATTTCGTGCCGGGCCGGCGCGGCGCCCGCAGCCTGGCCGCCCTGCGCCGCCGCGGGGTGGAGGTGTCGGTGCTGACCAACTCGCTGGCGGCGACGGACGTGCTGGCCGTGCATGGCGGCTACGCCCGCTACCGCCGCCGCCTGCTGCGCGCGGGGGTGACGCTGCACGAGATGAAGCGCGGCGGGCAGCAGGGCGGCAGCCTGCTCGGCTCGGGCAAGGCCAGCCTGCACACCAAGGCCTTCGTGGTGGATGACGAGGAGATCTTCGTCGGTTCCTACAACCTCGACCCCCGCTCGGCCTACCTGAACACGGAGGGCGGCGCCTTCGTGCGCCACCCGGCGCTGGCGGAGCGGCTGGCGGCGGAATTCGCCCGCCTCACCGCGCCCACGCATTCCTGGCGCGTCAGCCTCGCAGGCGGCCGGCTGGAGTGGCGCGACGCGGATGAGGCGCTGCACCACGAGCCGGACACGCCGCTGTCACGCCGCGTCCTTGCCCGCATCCTTGGCTGGCTGCCGATCGAGGCGCATCTGTAGGCGCTGCCGCCGCTCGCCCAGCGCCGCGCCGATGCGCGAGAACCATGGGGCGCGCGCACGCTCCTCCATGGACGGCGCCAGGTGCACCAGGATGGGCCGGTGGTCCGAGCGGCCGGCCATCAGCGTGCGCGCGCCCGTGCAGGCCAGCCCGCGCGCCAGGCAGCGGTCCAGCCGCACCGGCACGACGTCGCCCGAGACGTGGGTGGCCTCGCGCGGGCCCACGTCGCGGAAGCCGGGCAGCAGGTGGTGCCCCAGCATGTTGAAGTCGCCCAGGATCGCCGCGCGCTCGGGCAGGGAGCGGGCGATGGTGCGCAGCTGCCGGCGGTTCAGCACCTGGCCGTGCGAGAGGTGGACGTTGGCCACGGTGAAGCCCCCGCAATCCAGCAGCAGGCAGACCCGCCTGAACATCGCGCCGCGCTGGAGCGGCAGCACCACGGGCGGCACGCGCAGCTCATGCGGGCTCCAGGCCGCCAGCCCGTGGATGCGGCCGGGGAGGTTGGAGCGGAAGTAATGGCCGCCGATGAGGTCCGGCAGGCGGTCCATCGCCTCCGTGGCCTCCTGCATCAGGAACAGGGCAGGGCGCTCGCGCTGCACCAGGCGCGCGACCTCCTCGATCCTCGCACCCACCGTGTGCAGCAGGTTCCAGGACACGACCTTGGCGGAAGAATGGGTCACCGGGGCAGGCACTCCTGTGGGGATGGGGCCGCAACGCCGCATGGCGGCGCCCGTCACCCCGGCGATCCTCCCACGCGGATGCTTACTTGGTGACGAAGGCCTTTTCCACCACGAAGCTGCCGGGCGCGTTGTTGGTGCCCTCGACGAAGCCGCGCGCCTCCATCAGCGCCTTGCAGTCGGCGTTCATGGCCTCCGAGCCGCAGATCATCACGCGGTCATGCGCGGGGTCCAGCGGGGCCACGCCCGCCTCGCGCTCGGCCGCGCCGGATTCCAGGCGGGTGGTGATGCGGCCCATGACCGGGAAGGACTCGCGCGTCACGGCGGGGAGGTAGGTGAGCTTGGCGCGCACGTCCTCGCCCAGCAGCTCGTGGTCCGGCAGTTCCTGGGTGATGTAGTCGCGGTAGGCGAGTTCCTTCGCCTCGCGCACCGTGTGCGCCACGATCACGCGGTCGTACTTCGCGTAGGCCTCGGGGTCGCGCATCAGGGACATGAAGGGGGCGAGGCCGGTGCCGGTGGCCAGGAACCACAGGTTGCGGCCGGGCAGCAGGTTGTCGAGGATCAGCGTGCCCACCGGCTTGCGGCCGATCAGCACCTTCTCGCCCACCCGGATGTGCTGGAGGCGCGAGGTGAGTGGCCCGTCCGGCACCTTGATGGACAGGAACTCCAGGTGCTCCTCCCAGGCCGGCGAGACCATGGAATAGGCCCGCACCAGCGGCTTGCCGCCGACGACCAGCCCGATCATGGCGAACTGGCCGGAGGTGAAGCGCAGCGTGGGGTCGCGCGTGCAGGTGAAGGAGAACAGCCGGTCCGTCCAATGGTGGACGGATGTCACCTCCTCGGCGAAGAAGCCCGGGGGGGCGGAGGCGATCTGGTCGTAGCCCGTGTCCATCATGGAAGCGGGGTTTGCCGCCGGTGACGCCCGGGCGCAAGCGGTGCAGCATGGGCCATGGACGAATACCAGCCCCCCGCCGACCCCGCGACCGACCCGCCCCTCGGCCCCCTGGTGGACCCCACGCCCCGCCCGCTGCCCGCGCGCATCCCCCATCGCGGCCGCGTGGTGGAGCTGGAGCCCCTGCACGTGCGCCACGCGCCCGACCTGTGGCGGGCCGCGCAGTCCGGCGGCGCCGACGCTTCCTGGGCCTACCTGGGTTACGGACCTTTCCCGTCGGAGGCGGCGATGCGCGCCCATGTCGGCGCCTTCGCCACCCAGCACGACCCCATGGCCTGGGCGGTGCGCCCGCACGCCAGCGGCACGGCGGATGGCTGGCTGACGCTGATGGAGATCCAGCCATCCCAGGCGCACATCGAGCTGGGCCACATCTGGTTCAGCCCGCGCATGCAGCGCACCCGGGCGGCCACGGAGGCCATGTTCCTGCTCCTGCGCCACGCGATGGACGAGCTGGGCTACCGCCGGCTCACCTGGAAGTGCAACGCGCTGAACGCCCCCTCGCGCCGCGCCGCCGCCCGGCTGGGCTTCACCTACGAGGGCACCTTGCGCAACGTCGCGGTGGTGAAGGGGCGGCGGCGCGACACCGCCTGGTTCTCCATCCTGGACGAGGAATGGCCGGCGCGGCGCGGCGCCATCGAGGCCTGGCTGGACGACGCCAACTGGGATTCCGCCGGCCGGCCGCGCGCCCCGCTGGCGCGCTGAGCGGCGGGTTTGACGGCGCTGCAACCGCGCCGTCACGCCACCGTCATCCGCGGGGGCTACCGGCGTGGGGTCCGAACCCTCCGGGAGACCACCGATGCGCCGAATCCTGCTCGCCTCCGCCGCGCTCATCTGCGCGCTGCCCGCCCTGGCCGACACCCGCTTCGAGGCGGTGCTGGCGGGCCACGCGCTGCTGCCCGCCGCCAGCTTCGTCGCACCCCCCGCCGGCGCGCCGGCCTCGCTCGCCACCTCCGGCCGCTTCGCCGGGCCGGGCAACGAGCGGGTGGAGCGCCAGGGCGCCGTGCCGGGCGACACGGGGGCGATGCATGGCCGCCGCCCGACCGGGCTGTCCTTCCCCTTCGCCGGGCAGCCGGTGCAGGGTTTCTCGGGCATCAAGCCGGCCGGCGACGGCTCCTTCTGGGTCACGCAGGACAACGGCTTCGGCAACCGGCGCAACAGCGCCGACGCGCTTCTCATGCTCCACCGCATCCGCCCGGATTTCCGCGCCGGGGGCGTGGCGATCGAGCGCACGGTGTTCCTGTCCGACCCCGACCGCGTCGCGGGCTTCCCCATCGTGAACGAGCACACGGAGTCGCGCCTGCTGACGGGCGCGGATTTCGACCTCGAATCCATCCAGCCCATGGCCGACGGCTCCTTCTGGCTGGGCGAGGAGTTCGGCCCCTTCCTGCTGCACGTGGACGCCCAGGGCCGGCTGCGCCGCGTGGTGGGGACGGTGCTGGACGGCCAGCCCATCCGCTCGCCCGACCACCCGGCGATGCAGGTCGCCGCCACGCCCACCGCGGGCGTTGCCTACCGCGCCCGCCGCTCCGGCGGCTACGAGGGCATGGCGATGACGCCCGACGGCAGCCGCATCTGGGCGATGCTGGAGCAGCCGCTCTTCGCCCCCGGCGGCGACCAGCCCGAGGGCCAGTTCCTGCGCGTGCTGGAGCTGGACACGGCGCGCGGCGAATGGACGGGCCGCTCGGTGCGCTTCCGGCTGGAGCCGGGTGCGACGGCCATCGGCGACTTCAACTTCATCGACGAGCGCCGCGCGCTGGTGATCGAGCGCGACAACGGCGAGGGCGACCCGGGGCTGGCCTGCGCCCAGGGCGTGCAGCCCACCGCCGCCGCCCCCTGCTTCCCGCTGCCCGCGCGCGTGAAGCGCGTGACGCTGGTGGACATGGGCGCGGTGGATGCCGAGGGCTTCGTGCGCAAGCTGGGTCACGTGGACCTCATGGCGATCCGCGACCCCGAGCGGCTGGCGCGCCAGCGCGGCGACCGCCCGGCCGGCGCGGCCGACGACGTGCTGACGATGCCCTTCTTCACCATCGAGAACGTGGCGATGGTGGACGCCGACCACATCATCGTCGGCAACGACAACAACCTGCCCTTCAGCGCCGGCCGCCACCTGCTGCGGGCGGATGACAACGAGCTGCTGCTGCTGCGCGTGCCCGAGCTGCTGCGGGCACGCTGACGGCTTGCGCGGGCGCCGTCCCTGCCTAACATGCCAGGCCGCCGCCCGAGGACTTTCCCAGCATGACCGCCGACGATCCCGTCCACGCCTTCGTTCCAGGGCCGCGCGCCACGATGGCGCCCACCGGCCACGGTCCGCTGGACGGCCTTTCCTTCGCGGTGAAGGACCTGTTCGACGTGCAGGGCCACCCGACCACCTACGGCAACCCCGACTGGGCGCGCACCCACCCCGTCGCCGCCGCCACCGCGCCCGCCGTGCTGGCGCTGCTGGAGGCCGGCGCCAGGCTGGTGGGCAAGACCAAGACGGTGGAGCTCGCCTTCGGCCTCACCGGCGAGAACATCCACCACGGCACGCCCGTGAACCCGAAGGCGCCGGACCGCTTCCCGGGCGGCTCCTCCTGCGGCTCCGCGGCCGCGGTGGCGGCGGGGCTGGTGGATTTGGCGCTGGGCTCGGACACCGGCGGCTCGGTGCGGATCCCGGCCTCCTATTGCGGCGTCTTCGGCATCCGGCCCAGCTGGGGCGCGGTGTCGCTGACGGGCGCGCGGGCCCTGGGGCCGGCCTTCGACACCTGCGGGTGGTTCGCCCGCTCCGCCCGCGTGCTGCGCCTGGCCGGCGACGCACTGCTGCCGCCCGAGGTGCATTCCCCGGAGTCGCTCGGCCCGGTGCTGAAGGCGCAGTCAGTCTGGATCAACGCCGAGCCCGCCACCGCCGCCGCCCTGCTGCCCGCCTTCGAGGCGCTGGAGCAGGTGGTGGGCCTGGGCGTGGCCGTGCGCGTCGAGGGCTTCCCCGGCATCCTGGACCGCACCTACGAGGCCTTCCGCTGCATCCAGGCGCAGGAGGCCTGGGCGACGCTCGGCTCGTGGATCGAGGCGACGAAGCCCAGCTTCGGCCCCGGCGTGGGCGAGCGCTTCGCCGCGGCGAAGGCGATGAGCCCGGACAAGGCGGCGGAGGGGCGGCACTTCCGCGCCCGGTTCTGCCAGCGCATCCGCGCGGTGCTCGCCGGCGGCGGGGTGTTCGCCTACCCGACATCGCCCATGCCCGCGCCGCTGCTCTCCGCCTCGCTGGCCGAGCAGGACGCGGTGCGCGCGCGCAGCATGGGCGTCACCGCCATCGCGGGCCTGGTGGGGCTGTGCGAGGTGAGCATCCCGGCCGGGCAGGTGGGCGGCGCGCCCGTCGGGCTCTCGCTGGTGGCCGGTCCGGGCCGGGACCGCGCGCTGCTGGCGCTGGCCGAGCGCGTCTCCCAGGCGATGGGGCTGGAGGCGGCATGATCATCCGCGACGCGACCGCGGCGGACGTCCCCCAGATCGCCGCCATCTACGCCCACCACGTCCGAACCGGCACCGGCACCTTCGAGGAGGAGCCGCCGGACGAGGCCGAGGTCGCCGCCCGCCTCGCCAAGGTGCAGGACCACGGCTGGGCCTGGCTGGTGGCCGACCATGAGGGGCAGGTGCAGGGCTACGCCTACTACGCCCAGTTCCGCGACCGCAGCGCCTACCGCTTCACCGCCGAGGACAGCATCTACGTGCGCGACGACGTGCGCGGAATGGGCGTGGGCAAGGCGCTGGTCCAGGCCCTGCTGGACCGCGCCGCCGCGCAGGGCTTCCGCCAGATGCTGGCCGTGATCGGCGACAGCGAGAACGTCGGCTCCATCGGCCTGCACGCCTCGCTGGGCTTCCGCACCGTCGGCACCATGCGCGCGGTCGGGCTGAAGTTCGGCCAGTGGGTGGACGTGGTGACGATGCAGCGCGCGCTGGGGGAGGGCGAGAAGGGCCTGCCGCCGGACTGAGGCCTATTTCGGCGCGGGCTTGTCCTTGGTGTCGCGCAGCCAGATCACGCTCAGGCGCTCGGCGGCCGGCGCCGGGGCAGGCTTCGGCGGCGCCGCAACCGGCTTCGCGGCAGGTGCCTTGCCCTTGGTCGTCCGCGTGTCGTCGGTGGTGCCCGCCATGGCCCAGATAATGCCGTGCGCCGGGCGCGCCGGCATCCCGGTGGACTACTTATCCGTTATGTTCCCGTATGTTGGACGCTGACAGCCGGCCCCCCGGCGGGCATGGTGGGCCGATGGCCGCCCCCCGCCAAGCCCGCACCCTGCGGCGCCACCTGCTGCTGCTCGTGCTGCTGGCCTTCGCGCCCATGCTGCTGGTCGGCCTGCTCACCGCCGGCGAGTTGGCGCTGCGCCTGCGCGAGGCGCGCGAGGAGCGGCTGGCCGCCACCGCGCAATCCGCCCTGCGGGCGCTGGAGCGCGAGGTGGACGCCGTCGCGCTGATGCTGAGCACCCTTGCCCTGTCCCCCACGCTGGACCGGCTGGATGGCGACCTGTCCGCCTTCCGTGCCGTCGCGACGGAGGCGGCGCGCCAGGTGGACGGCTGGGTCATCCTCACCGCCGCCGCGGCGCCGGAGCGGCCGCTGCTGAACACCCGCCTGCCGCCCGGCGCGGCCCTGCCGGCGACGCTGGAGGGGAGCCCGGCGCTCGCCGCGATTCGCGACGGGCAGCGGGCGGTGCGCAGCCTCCATCCGCCCGACGATTCCTCGGCGGGCTTCGTCGCCGTCGCCGTGCCGGTGATGCGCGGGGGGCAGGTGGCGGGGGCCCTGTCCGTGCCGCTCGAGCAGGGCCGGCTGTCGCGGGTGCTGGCCGCCCAGGAGATGAGCCGGCCCGGCCAGGCGATCTTCGCCCTCACGGCCGACTTCCGGCTGATCGCCCGCGCGCCGCCCATGCCCGGGCCGGTCACCGCCCCGGACGCCCTGCGCGAGGCGATCGGGGAGCGGCCCGCCGGCATGGTGCGCAGCGCCGGGCTGGACGGGCGCGACAGCGTCATCGCCTTCCGCCGCATGGCCGAAACCGGCTGGATCGTGGGCATGCGCGAGCCAGCGCCCGATTTCGAGGCGTCCTGGCAGGAGCCGGCGCTGAAGCTGCTGATGCTGGCTTTGGCGCTGCTGACCGGCGGGCTGCTGATCGCCTCCTGGCAGGCGCGCCGGCTGTCGCGCCCGCTCGCCGTGCTGGCCGGGCACCCGGCCACGGAGGGCTCCACCGCCCGCGTGGCGGAATACGAGGAGCTGGAGCGCGCGGTCCGCCGCATGGAGGAGGCGCTGCGCCGCGAGGCGGAGAACAGCGCCCGCACGGCCGGCGAGAACCTCCAGCTCGCCTCGGAGGCGGAAAGCGACCGCCGCCTGCTGTCCTCCGTGATGCAGAGCGTGCCCGACCCGATCTTCGTGAAGGACCTCGACCTGCGCTACGTGCTGATCAACGAGGCCGGCGCCTCCGTGATCGGCCGCCCGATTGAGGAGATCATCGGCGGCACCGACGACGAGTTCTTCCCGCCCGACATCGCCGCCTCCATCACGCGCACGGACCGCACGGTGATAGACGCGGAGCTGCTGCGCGAGCAGGAGGAGCGCGTGGTGACGCCCGAGGGGCGCGAGATCTGGTTCCTGTCGCTGAAGGCCCCGTGGCGGGACGGGCGCGGCGAGGTTGCCGGCCTCCTCGGCGTTGCGCGCGACGTGACGGAGCGCAAGCTCACCGAGCAGCGCCTGGCGCGCGCGGAGGCCGCAATGCGCCGCATCGCGCGCGCCGATTCGATGGCGGCGATGAGCGTGGGCCTGGCGCACGAGCTGAACCAGCCGCTCACGGCCGCCAACAACTACCTGCGCGCCGCGAACCGCCTGTCCGCCGGCGACCCGCCCGACCCCGCCCGCCTCGCCATGGCGCGCGAGGCGATGGGCGAGGCCGCGGGCCAGGTGGTGCGCGCGGGCGAGATCATCCACCGCCTGCGCGACTTCGTGAATCGCGGCGACACCGAGCGCCGGCGCATCGAGCTGGGCGTGCTGGCGCTGGAATCCGTCACCATGTCGCGCTCTGCCCGCGGCAGCGACGCCGCACCCGTGCCCGTGGTGATGGACGGCCGCAGCCATCTGGTGATGGGCGATCCCGTGCAGCTCCAGCAGGTGGCGGTGAACCTGCTGCGCAACGCGCTGGAGGCGGTGGAGGGCGTCCAGCCGCCGCGCGTGATGCTGCGCCTGTCCCAGGCCGGCGGGATGATCCGCCTGGAGGTGGAGGACAACGGCCCCGGCATCGCGCCCGAGGTGCTGGAGCGGCTGTTCGAGCCGTTCCAGTCCACCAAGGCCGACGGCATGGGCGTGGGCCTGTCCATCTGCCGCGCCATCGTGGAGGCGCATGACGGCGTGCTGGAGGCGCTGCCGCTGGATGGCGGCGGCACCGTGATGCGGATGACGCTGCCCGCCGCGCCGCCTAGCCCGGCATGACGGGCGCGGCGGCGGCGGCGGCCGGCCAGACGGCGACCGGGCGCCCGCCCTGCCACTGCGCCAGCACGGGGATGGCGCGCGCGTTCTGGCCGCGCTCGTCCAGGCGCCAGCCCCAGCCATTGGGCAGGGCGCCCTCCGCCAGGTCCAGCGCGCCCAGCGCCGCGCGCAGCGCCGCGCGCTCGCCCGGCAGGGCCAGCACGGCGCGGGCGGCGGCGTGGGCGGCGAGCGACAGGCCCGAGCGCGGCGCGGCGCCCCAGCGGCGCTGGTAGGCCTCGGCGAAGGGGCGCGCGCCGGGGGCGAAGGCCTCCGCCGTGGCGATGGGCGGCAGGTCGGCCACCAGCGCGCCCTCGATGCCCGGCGCGCGGGCGAGGTCCGCCAGGCCCCAGCCGGCCCCCAGCCCCAGCAGGATGCGCGGCCGCCAGCCGGATTCCGCCAGGGCACGCAGCAGGGCCGCGGCGTCGCCCTCGCCGCCGGCGTGCAGCACGGCATCCGCCCCCGCGGCGCGCAGGCGGGCGGCGATGGCCGGCATCTCCGTGGTGCGCGGCGCATGCGTCAGGCGCTCGGCCACCGCCAGCCCGGCCTCGCGCAGGCGCGCCTCGCAGGCGGCGGCCACGCTTTCCGCCGAGGCGCCCGATTCGTGCAGCAGGATGACGCGCAGCGCATCGGCCGGCAGGCCGAGGGCCGGCGGCAGGGCCACGGTCAGCGCCTCCGCCGCCAGTGCCGCCACCCCGGCCGCGCCCGGCCCCGGCCGCACCAGCGAGCGCGAGCCGCGCTCCAGCAGCGAATCGGCGGTGGAGACCAGCTCGACGAAGGGCACCTCCGCGGGCTCCGCGGCCTGCAGCGCCCCCAGCGCGGCCTGCGCGCTGGCGCTGCCGAAGATGACGCCGCAGCGCTCGGCGCCGATGAGGCGGCGCGCCTCGGCCAGGGCGGCGGCGCCGTCGGCGGCCTCGGCGCGGATGAGGCGGACGGGGCGGGGCCGGGCGTCGTCGGCCGCCATCTCCAGCCCGCGCAACGCCTCGTCGCCCAGCAGGGAGGAGGCGGGGAACAGGGCGCCCACGCGCCATTCCGCCGCCGCCTGCGCGAGCGCGGGCATGGCGAGCGCGAGGAAGGGCAGGGCGCGGCGGCGGATCACCGGCGCAGCATCGCCGCGTGCGCGGGCCGGCGCAACTTGACGGTGGGGGTGCGCGGGCGTTTCGTGCCGCGCGAGACGAGACGAGGAACCGCCCATGCTTCCCCAGACCATGCGCATCATCGCCCACGGGCAGGGCGGCGGGCCGGAGGCGATGGCGCCCGCCACCGCGCCGCTGCCCGTTCCCGCGGCGGACGAGGTGCTGATCAAGGTGGCCGCCATCGGCGTGAACCGGCCGGACGTGGCCCAGCGCTCGGGCAAGTATCCGCCGCCGCCCGGCGCCTCGCCCGTCCTGGGCCTGGAATGCGCGGGCGAGGTCGTGGCGGTGGGCGAGGCCGTGACGCGCTTCCGCGTGGGCGAGCAGGTCTGCGCGCTCACCAATGGCGGCGCCTACGCCGAGTACTGCGCCGCACCCGAGGCGCAGGCGCTGCCCTGGCCCGCCGGCTTCGACGCGCTGCGCGCCGCCGCCCTGCCCGAGACCTACTTCACCGTCTGGGCCAACCTGTTCGGCACGGCGCACAGCCCGGGCGGGCGGTTGCAGGCCGGCGAGACGGTGCTGGTGCATGGCGGCACCTCGGGCATCGGCGTCACCGCCATCCAGCTCGCCAAGGCCTTCGGGGCCGCCGTGCTCACCACCGCGGGGTCGGACGCGAAATGCGCCGAGGCGCGGCGCTTCGGCGCGGACCACGCCATCAACTACCGCACGCATGACTTCGCCGAGGAGGTGAAGCGCCTGGCGGGCGGCGTGGACGTGGTGCTGGACATGGTGGGCGCCCCGTATTTCGGCCGCAACCTGCGCTGCCTGCGGATGGACGGGCGCCTCGTGCTCATCGCCTTCCTGGGCGGGGAGATGGCGGAGCAGCTCGACCTGCGCCCGATCATGGTGCGCCGCCTGACCGTGACGGGCAGCACCATGCGCCCGCGCACCACCGCGCAGAAGGGCGAGATCGCCCGCGCGTTGGAGGAGAAGGTCTGGCCGCTGCTGGCGCAGGGCGTCGCCTGCCCGCACATCCACGCGACCTTCCCGCTGGAGCGCGCGGCGGAGGCGCATGCGCTGATGGAATCCTCGCAGCATGTCGGGAAGATCATGCTCCTCCCGTGACGCAGGCGCGCGCCTTCCGCCTGCTGCTGCTGGCCGTCTTCCTGTTCGGGGGCGTCTGGCCGGTGACGAAGCACGCGCTGGCCCAGGCCACGCCGCTGTGGTTCGCCTTCGGCCGCGCCGCGCTGGCCGCGGCGGCCGCCACGGCCGTGCTGGCGGCGCTGGGGCGGCTGCGCTGGCCGGCCCGCGGCGACTTGCCGGCCGTCGCCGCCGTGGGCCTGCTGCAGATCGGCGCCTTCTTCGCCTTCGCCCACGTCGCGCTGGGGCTGGTGCCGGCCGGGCGCACCGCCATCCTGGGCAACGTCACCATCTTCTGGCTGGTGCCGCTCTCCGTGCTGGTGCTGGGCGAGGCGGTCTCCGCCCGCCGCTGGCTGGCGGCCGGGGTGGGGCTGGCCGGGGTGCTGGTGATGACCGGGCCCTGGGCCTTCGATTGGGGTGCGCCGGGCATGCTGGCGGGCCACGGCCTGCTGCTGCTGGCCTCCCTGGCCTGGAGCGTCGCCATCGTCGCCACCCGGCTGCGCCCGCCCGCCCGGCCGATGGTGGAGCTGCTGCCCTTCGTCTTCGCCCTCGGCGCGCTGCTGATCCTGCCCGTGGCGCTGTGGCGCGAGCCGGCGGGCGGCGTGGCGGGCGGCGCCTGGCCGGCGCTGCTGTTCATCGGCATGGTGGCCGCGCCCCTGGGCACCTGGGCGGTGATCGAGGCGGGGCGGCACCTCAACGCCGTGCTCGCCTCCCTGGGCTTCCTGCTGGTGCCGCTGGTGGGGGTGGCGCTGGCGACGCTGTGGCTGCATGAGCCGCTGGGCTGGGACCTGGCCCTGGGCGGCGCGCTGGTCGTCGGCTCGGTGGCGTTGGCGGCGAAAGGATGAGCGGATGCGGCTGAACTGTCCGGTGATCGGCGAGGGGCCGCCGCTGGTGCTGGTGCACGGGCTGTTCGGCCAGGGGCGCAACTGGGGCGGCATCGCGAAGCACCTCGCCCGGCGCTTCCGCGTGCTGACGCCCGACCTTCGCAACCACGGCGACAGCCCGCGGGCGGACGGCATGGGCTACGCCGCCATGGCGCAGGACCTGGCGGAAACGCTGCACGCGCAGGGTGCCGCGGGCGCCACCGTGCTGGGCCATTCCATGGGCGGCAAGGCGGCGATGGCGCTGGCCCTGCGCCAGCCGGGGCTCGCTGGGCGGCTGGTGGTCTGCGACATCGCGCCGCGCCGCTACCCGCCCGCGCTGCGCGCCTTCGTCGCCGCCATGCGCGCGCTGCCGCTGGAGGCGGGCATGGCCCGGCGCGACGCCGACGCCGCGCTCGCCACCGGCGTGCCCGACCCCGCCATCCGCGGCTTCCTGCTGCAATCGCTGGACCTGGAGGCGCAGCCGCCGCGCTGGAAGCTGGGCCTGACCGAGATCGGCGCGGCCATGGCGGAGATCGAGGGCTTCGACGAGGCGGGCCGCTACGAGGGCGACACGCTGGTGGTGGCGGGAGCGCGCTCCCCCTACATCCGGCCGGAGGACCACGCGGAGTTCCTGCGCCTGTTCCCGCGCGCCGCCTTCCGCGCGGTGCCGGAGGCGGGGCACTGGGTCCATGCCGAGAACCCGCGCGGCTTCCTCGCGGTGCTGGAGGAATGGCTGTGATCACCGGGACCTATGCGGCGCTGCTGGCCCTGCTGCTGCTCGTGCTGTCGGCGCTGGTGATCCGCCAGCGGCTGCGCCACCGCACCGCCATCGGGCTGGGCAGCGCGGAGGGGCTGCTGCGCGCCTCCCGCGCCCATGCGAACTTCGCGGAATACGTGCCCTTCGCGCTGCTGCTGATGCTGCTGCTGGAGCAGGGCGCCGCCCCCGCCTGGCTGCTGCACGCGCTGGGGCTGGCGCTGCTGCTCGGGCGCCTGTCCCACGCCTACGGCATCTCGCGCATGCCGGAGCGGCTGCTGTTCCGCCAGGTCGGCATGCTGTGCACCTTCGGCGTGCTGGGCGTGGCGGCGGTGGCGATGCTGGTGCGTTGACGCGCGGGCGCGGCGGCCCAACTCGCAGGAATGGAACTCCCCGAACCCACCCGTGCCGCCGGCCTCGCCCGCTTGGCCGAATTCGCGCCGCGCATGGGCGCGCGCTACGCCGCCGGGCGCAACGCCGACCCCGGGCCGGGCGCGCGGGCGGACGTCGCGCGGCTGTCCGCCCATCTGCGCCACCGCCTGCTTCTGGAACCGGAGGTGGTGGGGACGGCGCTGGCGGCGCATGGGGCCCGGGGGGCGGAGAAGTTCGTCCAGGAGGTGTTCTGGCGCACCTACTGGAAGGGCCTCCTTCAGCTGCGCCCGTCCATGTGGGCGGATTACCGGGACGGCCTCGCGCGCGACCAGGCGGCGCTGGTGACCCAGGGCGGCCTGCGGCGTGCGGTGATGCAGGCGACGGAGGGCCGCACCGGCATCGCCTGCTTCGACGCCTGGGCGCGCGAACTGACGGAGCACGCCTGGCTGCACAACCACGCGCGCATGTGGTTCGCCAGCATCTGGATCTTCACGCTGCGCCTGCCCTGGCGCCTGGGGGCCGAGCATTTCCGGCTGCACCTGGCCGATGCCGACGCCGCCTCCAACACCCTGTCCTGGCGCTGGGTGGCGGGCATCCAGACGCCGGGCAAGCACTACCTGGCGCGGGCGGAGAACATCGCCCGCTTCACCGGCGGCCGCTTCGACCCACGCGGAGAACTCGACGAGGACGCGCCGCCGCTCGACGAACCCGGCCCGCCGCCGCCCGGCCCGCTGCCCGCCCCGCCGCCGCCGCCGGATGGCGAGGTGGCGCTGCTGCTGCACGAGGACGACCTGCACGTGGCCAGCCTGCCGTCCTGGCGCGTGCGGCGCATCGCCGGCGTGTCGGCCCGCGACGACGCCGCGCCCCTGCCTCGCGCCTGGACGGATGCCGCGCTGGACGGCGCGCTCGCGGAGGCCGCGGCCCGCTGGGGCGTGCCGGCCGCGCGCGTCGCGCCCGGCGACCTCGCCGCCTGGGGCGACGGGCTGCCGGTGGTGACGCCCGACCTGCCGGTGGGCCGGATGGCGGATGCGCTGGCCGGCGTGCCGCTGCACCGCTGGCGCCGCCCCTGGGACGCCGCCTGCTGGCCGCTGGCGCGCAAGGGCTTCTTCCCCTTCCGCGAGGCGATCCCCGGCCTGCTTGCCACCTTGGACCCGCGCCCGCCCGGCGGGTGAGGCGGGCGCTTGCACCGGGCATGGCGCGGGACAATGTTGCTGGCATGAACCGCCCGCCCATCCTGGCCGGCCTGCCCCTGCCGCTGCGCTGGGGGTTGGGCATGGGCCTGCTGTCGCTCTGCCTCTGGGTGCCCGCCTTCGTGGCGCTGTTCCGGTGAGCGTGCCGCCCCGCCGCTTCGGCTGGCGCGTCTGGTTCCTGCCGGTCTTCCTCTGGCCGCTGGGGCTGGACGTGCTGCTGGAGCTATTCGGCAGCGAGCCGCGCAACCTGGTGGGCGCGCTGCTGGGGCTCGGCCTGTCCATCCTGGCCACCCGGCGCCTCGCGCGCGGGCGGGACGGCGACACGCGGCGCGGCGCGGTGATGATGGGCGTGGCCGCCGGCCTCACCGCAGGCCTGGCCGCCGAGATGACGCCCGTCGCCGCCGTGGTGCTGGGCCTGGGCGCCTGGCTCGGCACCCGCCTGCTGACGGACGACCTGCCCGAGGCGCCGCCCGCGCCCACGCCGCCGCCCCGCCCGGCGGAGGACGCGCTGGCGCCGGTCCGCGCGCAGGTGGCGCGCGTCGCCGCCGCAGCGCCGGCCCTGCCGGAAGGCCCGCGGCTGCTGGCCGCCGCCGATGCGCTGGGCGCGGTGCTGGAGGACCTGGACCGCCGGCCCGAACGCATCCCCGAGGCGCGCCGCCCGCTGGCCATGCAGGCCGACGGGCTGGCGCGGATCGTCGCGCGCCTTGAAGCGGGCGCGAAGCCGCCGCAATCGCTCCCCATGCTGCTCGATGACATGCGCGCCGCCTCCGACCGCCTGCGCGACGACCTGTCGGCGGCGGAAAGCGAAGCGCTGGACATCCAGGTGAAGGTGCTGGCCGAAAGGCTGCGACAGGACGGACCATGAGCGACATCACCATCGATCCCGCACGCGAAGCCGCCGTGGCCGAGCTGGCCGAGGCGCTGGACGTGAACGACAGCGGCTCCATCCTGCGCTTCGGCGCCGCCGCGCAGTCGCGCGCCCAGGCCGCGGCCGACGCCATGCTGGAAGGTGCGAAGAACCAGGACACCGGGCCCGCCGGCCAGTCGCTGAGCGAGATGCTCTCCGCGCTGAAGGGCTTCGACGTGACCGCGTTGGTGGGCCGCAAGCCCTCCTTCCTCCAGCGCGTCTTCACCAAGGCGGGCGCCGAGGCCACCGCCATCATCCAGCGCTATGAGGGCGTGCGCGGGCAGGTGGAGGTGATCGGCGACAAGCTGGACGGCCACCGCACGAAGCTGCTGGAGGACGTGGAGCGGCTGGAGCGCCTCTACCTCGCCACGCTGGACTGGTTCCACGCGCTCGCCGACCACATCGCGGCCGGCGAGCGCGTGCTGGCGCGCACGGAGGCCGAGCACATCCCCGCCCTGGTCGCCGCCACCGAACGCGGCGACGACCCGCTGGCCCCGCAGCGCCTGCGCGACGCCCGCGCCGCGCGCGACGAGCTGGACCGGCGCGTGCACGACCTGCGCCTGACGCGGCAGGTGGCGATGCAGGCGCTGCCCTCCATCCGGCTGATCCAGGAGAACGACAAGGCGCTGGCCGCCAAGATCCAGAGCGTGCTGGCCAACACCGTGCCGCTGTGGCGCCAGCAGCTCGCCCAGGCGCTCGCGATCCACCGCATGCGCGAGGCCGGGCGCGCGGTGAAGGCCGCGACCGACCTGACGAACGAGCTGCTGACCGCCAACGCCCAGACGCTGCGCACCGGCAATGCCGAGGCCCGCAAGGAGCTGGAGCGCGGCACCTTCGACATGGAGGCGGTGAAGACGGCGAACGCCGCGCTGATCGGCACCATCGAGGACAGCCTGAAGATCGCCGACGAGGCGCGCGCCATGCGCCGCAACGCGGAGAAGGAGCTGGCGGCCTGCGAGCAGGCGATCCGCCGCGCGCTGGTGAGCGCCAGCGGCGGCGCGAGGGGTGCCGGCGCGCCGTGAGGCGGCTGGTTGGGGCGCCAGGATTCGAACCTGGGAATGGCGGTACCAAAAACCGCTGCCTTACCGCTTGGCGACGCCCCAGCCGCGGCCGTGTTTAGTCAGGGCGCGGGCGCTTCGTAAAGGCCCCCGCCGCTGCGCCACCACGCCGCCGGCAGCGCGGCGGCCGCCGCCTTCGCCTCCGCCGGCGTCGCGAACATGCCGAGGCAGGTGGCGCCAGAGCCGCTCATCCGCGCCAGCAGGCAGCCGGGCTGCGCGGCGATGGCCGCCAGCACCTCGGCGATCACAGGGCGCAGCGCGATGGCCGGCGCCTGGAGGTCGTTGCGGAGCGCGCGCAGGTCGGCCGCCATGGCGGCGGCGTCGGGCCAGGAAGGGGGCAGGGCGGCAGGCGGCGTGAAGGGGCCGGTGCGGCTGCGGAACACGTCGGGCGTCGGCAGCGCCACGCCGGGATTGGCCAGCAGCAGCCCGCAGGGCGGCAGGCGCGGGGCAGGGGTGATCGCCTCGCCCACGCCGCCCATGCGCGCGGGCGCCGAAAGGAGGCAGACCGGGATGTCGGCGCCCAGGCCCAGCGCCAGCACGCGCATCTCCTCCGGCGGCGTGGCCAGGCCCCAGGCGCGGTCCAGCAGGCGCAGCGCCGCCGCCGCGTCGGCCGAGCCGCCGCCGATGCCGGAGGCGACCGGCAGGCGCTTCACCAGCGTCAGCGCGGCGCGCGGGGCGACGCCGCCATGGGCGGCCAGCACGCGGGCGGCGCGCAGCACCAGGTTGTCCCCCTCGGCCGCAAGGTCGGGGGCGAAGGGCCCCTCGACGTGCAGGGACAGGCCGATGGATGCACCGCCGCGCAGCTCGTCCCCCACGGGGCCGAAGACGGCCAGGCTGTCGAGCAGGTGGTAGCCGTCGGCGCGGCGGCCGGTGACGTGCAGGAACAGGTTGACCTTGGCGGGCGCCGCCTCGCGCAGCGCCATCAGGGCTGGGCCGGCCCGTCGCGCAGCTTGCGCTCAAGGCGGACCCGCTCGGCCTCGTCCGGGTCCATGCCCAGGGCGCGGTTCCACTGGAAGCGGGCCTCCGCCTCGCGCCCCGCGGCCCAGTAGGCGTCGCCCAGGTGGTCGTTGATGGTGCTGTTGCGCGGCTCCAGCTCCACCGCCTTCTCCAGCCATTCCAGGGCACCGGGCAGGTCGCCCAGGCGGAACAGCGCCCAGCCGAGCGAATCGGCGATGTTGCCGTCCTGCGGGCGCAGCTCCACGGCGCGTTCCAGCATCTGCCGGGCGCGGGCCAGGTGCAGCCCCTGGTCCGCCCAGGTGTAGCCTAGGTAGTTGAGGACGTAGGGCTGCTCGGGGGCCAGCTCGAGCGCGCGCAGCAGGTCCGCCTCCGCGCGTGGCCAGTCGCCCGAGCGCTCGCGCGCGATGCCGCGGGCGTAGAACAGCGGCCAGTCCTGCGCGCGCGGCGCGGGGATGCGCGCGATGGCGGCATCGTAGGCCTCCGCCGCCTCGGCGAAGCGCTCGCGGCGGCGCAGGATGTCGCCCAGGCGCATGCGCGGCTGCGGCAGGTGGGGCAGGGCGGCGATGAGGTCGCGCAGGATCGCCTCCGCCTCGGGCAGGCGGTCGAGGCGGTCCAGCAGGCCGGCGCGGCGCAGGGCGGCGGCGCCCGCCAGCGGATCGCCCGGCGCGATCGCGGCCAGGGCGTCGAGGGCGGCGGGGAACTGCTCGGCCTCGATCATCTGGTCGGCCAGCAGCAGCAGGGCGGGGCCGAAGCCCGGCCGCACCCGCAGCGCGAGGCGGGCGAGGACGGCCGACATCTCCTCCAGCCCCTGGCCGCGCAGGGCGGCGGCGAGCGCGACATAGGCCTCGGCGATCCCCTCGGCGGGCGTGGCGATGCCGCGCGCGGCGAGGACCTGCGCGCGCGCCGGCTCCAGCGCCGCCAGGGCCAGCTCGTCATGGCTCTCGCCCAGCTGGTCGAGCAGGCGCGCGGCCTCCGCCGGGCGGCCGGCGCGGTGCAGGATGGAGGCCGAGAGCAGCGCCAGCCGCAGCGTGGGTTCCGGCTGGTCCGCCAGGGCGAGGCGCACGTAGCGCTCGGCCTCCCGCGGGCGGTTGGCGAGGTCGGCGATCAGTGCCGCGTGCAGGGCGTTGAGCGCGCGGAAGCGCCCGCCCTCGGCGTGCGGGCGCAGGTGGGCCAGCGCCTCGGCGAAGGCGCCACGCCCGGCGATGCTCCACGCGACGAGGACGGGCTGGAGGGCCTGGATGGCGTTCTGCCGCCCCAGGGCGCGGGCCCGGGCCTCGGCACGGTCGAAGCGGCCCTGGGCGACCTCGCCGCCGAACAGCACCATCTCGGCCGCCAGGTTGCCGGGCAGGCGGCGGGCGAGGCGCAGCGCCTCGGGCCGGCCGTCCATGAGGGCGGCGACGAAGGCGCGCTGAAGGATCTCCGCCTGGTCGGGCTCGGTGCGCAGGGCGGCGAGGAGCTGGTCGGCTGCGGCGCGCGTGTCCATCTCGTCGGCGGCGTGGCGGCCGGCCAGGAAGGCGCCGAAGGCATTGCGGGATGGGCCGCGGTCAGGCTCCGCCCCCTGCGCCGCCGGGGCGAGCAGGAGGAAGGCGGCCAGCAAAGCCGCGCGGCGGCGTGAACTGCTTCCGGCCATGGAAGGGAGGATAGCAGCGCCATGCTGCATCGCACAGAACCCCCGTTGCGCGCTGGGCACAGAGTGTGGCATTTATGCCAGGGTAACGGCGGGCCGGGGCGTCAGTTGCGCCCGTAGCCGGCGAACTGCGCCTGCGCCTCGTCCAGCTCCGCCGGGGTCAGCAGGATTGGGTCGAGCCCGGCGGCGCGCAGCACCAGGTATTGCGTGGCGAGGTTCTCCACCTCGCGCGCCAACGTCTCGGCGGCCGACAGGCTGGCGCCTAGGGCGAGGACGCCGTGATTGGCCAGCAGGCAGGCGCGCCGGCCTTCGAGCGCGGCGACGCCGGCATCGGCCAGCGCCGCCGTGCCGAAGGTGGCGTGCCTGGCGCAGCGGATGTCCGGCCCGCCGCCCAGCAGCACCATGTAGTGGAAGGGCGGGATGGCGACGCGCGCGCAGGACAGCGCGGTGGCGCGCGGCGAATGGGTGTGCACCACCGCCTGCGCCTCGGGCCGCGCGGCGTAGACCGCCGCGTGCAGGCGCCATTCCGACGAGGGGCGATGCGCGCCGTCCAGCACCGTGCCGTCGGGCGCGCATTCCACCAGGTCGGCCTCCTCCTGCGTGGCGTAGGGCAGGGCGGCCGGGGTGACGAGGAAGCCGCGCGGCGTGCGCACGGACAGGTTGCCGGATTTCGACGGCATGAAGCCCAGCGCGTCCAGGCGCCGGGCGGCGGCGAGCAGCGCGCCCCTCATTCGCGCAGGGCGCGGGCTGCCTCGGCGGCGGGGCGGGACAGGCAGCGCGTCAGCCAGGCCTTGGTGCGCGGGTGGGCCGACAGGTCGAACCCGTGCTTCCAGGTGGCGTAGAGCACGCCGGCCAGGTTGCAGTCGGCGATGGTGAAGGCATCGCCCAGCAGGTGGGCACGGCCGGCCAGCGCGCCTTCCAGCACGTCGAGGCGCGGCATGAGGTTGGCCACGGCCTTGGCGGCGGCCGCGGCGTCGCGCTCCTCCGGCGGGCGGGCGTAGCTGTTGCTGCCCCAGGACAGGACGTGCGGCTCGGCCTCCGTCGCCGCCCACAGCGTCCATTGCAGGGCGCGGGAGGCGTCGTCGCCGGCCGGCCACAACGGCGCGCCGGCCTTGCGGGCGATGTGCAGGTTGATGGCGAGCGACTCGAAGAGGATGAGTTCGCCATCCTCCATCGCCGGGATCTTGCCCGACGGGTTGAGGCGCAGGAATTCGGGCGAGCGGCTGGCCGGGTGGTCCAGGTGCTCGAACGGGAGGCCGGACTCGCCGGCCGCCCAGAGGCAGCGGAAGGCGCGCGACTTCGCGGTGCCGTGGATGCGGATCATGCGGTGTCCTTCAGGGCGGCGATGGCCCGCGCGTGGGCGACGGTGGCGCGCTGGAAGCGCACCAGCAGCAACGCCCAGACCACGAGCAGCAGCAGCGCCCAGGCGAAGCCGTGGTGGCGCAGCACGAGCGCGGCGCAGATCACCCAACCCAGCGAGAGCACCATGCCCTGGCGGAGGAGGGCGACCAGCGGCATCAGGCCCGCGCCCGCGCCGCGTCCACCGACAGCGGGCCGGGGCCGGCCGCCGACAGGTACAGGAACACGAAGCAGTACAGGATGGCGAGGTTGCCGCCGTTGAGCACCGGCATGAAGCCGCGCGGCGCATGCCCGATGAAGTAGGCGAAGGCCATCAGCCCGGCCAGCACGAAGGCGACGGGCCGGGTGAACAGCCCCACCAGCAGCAGCGCGCCGCCCGCCAGCTCCAGCACGCCGGCGAACCAGTACATGGACAGGAACTCGGGCATCGGCCGCGGGCTTGGCGGCCAGCCGATGAGCTTCTGCATGCCGTGCTGGAGCAGCAGCAGCGCGCCCATGATGCGCAGGATGGACAGCAGCCAGGGCTGCGCGCGGGTGGCGACGGAATCGATCATGGGTGGTCACATCCCTCCGGGATAGGCAGGCCCGCCGGCGCCCTCGGGCGTGCGCCAGTCGATGTTCTGCGTCGGGTCCTTGATGTCGCAGGTCTTGCAGTGCACGCAGTTCTGCGCGTTGATCACCAGGCGCGCGCCGGGGCCGCCGGCCTCCACCGCGGCGCCGGGGACCGCGTCGGCCTGCGGGTCGGGCGTGCCGCGCAGCTCGCGCTCCGCCTCGGGGCCGACGGCCTCGTACACCGCGGCGGGGCAGTAGCGGCTCTCGGGCGAACGGTACTTCTCCCAGTTCACGCCGAACCAGCGCGCGGGGTCCTTCAGCACCAGGTGGGCGGGCTGGTTCTCCTCGTGGTTGGTGTTGCTCAGGAACACGGAGGAGAGGCGGTCGAAGCTCAGCACGCCGTCGGGCTTGGGGTAGGCGATGCGCGGGGCGTCGGCGGCAAGCTTGAGCGTCTCGTGGTCCTGGTGGTGCGTCCAGTTCCAGGGCGCCCGGCCGCGGAACAGGTAGGTGTCCACCGCCGCCGCCGCCATGCCGCCCCAGAAGCCGAACTTGCCGAAGCCCGGCCGCACGTTGCGCACCTCGTACAGCTCCTTCCACAGCCAGCTTTCCTGCAGCTTGACGGGGTAGGATTCCAGCACCGCCGGGCGATCGGCCAGTGCCTCGGCGATCGCCTCCGCGCAGACCATGCCGGACTTCATGGCGGTGTGCGTGCCCTTGATCTTGGGCACGTTCAGGAAGCCCGCCGCGTCGCCGATCAGCGCGCCGCCGGGGAAGACCAGCTTGGGGATGGACTGGTACCCGCCCTCGTTCAGCGCGCGCGCGCCGTAGGAGATGCGCTTGCCGCCGGCCAGCATCTTCGCCACCGCCGGGTGGTGCTTGAAGCGCTGGAACTCCTCGAAGGGCGAGAGCCAGGGGTTGGGGTAGTCCAGCCCCACCACGAAGCCGATGGACACCAGGTTGTCGCCCAGCATGTAGAGCCAGGAGCCGCCATAGGTGTCCGACGGCAGCGGCCAGCCCACGCTGTGCCACACCAGGCCGGGGGTGTGGTTCTCCTTGGGGATCTCCCACAGCTCCTTGATGCCCAGCGCGTAGGTCTGCGGGGCCGCGCCCTCGCGCAGGCCGAAGGTCTCGAACAGGCGCTTGGTCAGCGAGCCGCGGCAGCCCTCGGCGAACAGGGTGTAGGCCGCGCGCAGCTCCATCCCGGGCTGGTAGCCGACGCCCTTCGTGCCGTCCTTCTCGATGCCCATGACGCCGGCGACGACGCCCTTGACCTGCCCGTCCTCGATGATGGCCTCCGACGCCGCGAAGCCGGGATAGATCTCCACCCCCAGCGCCTCGGCCTTCGCGCCCAGCCAGCGCACCACGTTGCCGAGCGAGACGACGTAGTTGCCGTGGTTGTTCATGGCGCGCGGCGTGGGCAGCCTGATGGCGCGCGTGGCGGTCAGCAGCATGAAGCGGTCGTCGCCGGCCGGGGTCGTCAGCGCCGGCGGGTCCTCGCGCCAGTCGGGCAGCAGCTCGTCCAGCGCGCGCGGCTCCAACACGGCGCCCGAGAGGGTGTGCGCGCCGACCTCGCCGCCCTTCTCCACCACGCAGACCGCGCAGTCGGGGCTGAGCTGCTTCAGGCGGATCGCGGCGGCCAGGCCGGCCGGCCCGGCGCCCACGATCAGCACGTCGAACTCCATTGACTCCCGCGTCTCGTCCATGGCCCGGCCTTTTCCTCGCGAATTCGTCGCCCCAAGCTAACGCGAAGCGGCGCCGGGCGGTAGAAGGGGCGTGATGGAAGCGGATGACCGCCAGGCCCTGCTCGCCGCGCTGGAGTGGCAATGCGCGATGGGCGCCGACGAGGCGCTGCTGGACGCGCCGCAGGACCGCGCCGCCGCGCCGCCCGAAGCCGCGCCGGCCGCCACGGCGCGCGCCGCCGCGGCGCCGCCCGTGCTGGTGCCGGTGGCCGGCGCCACCGCCGCCCTGGCCGCCGCCGCGACGACGCTGGACGAGCTGCGCGCCGCCATGGAGGGCTTCGCGGGCTCGCCCCTGCGCGAGACGGCGACGCGCATGGTCTTCGCCGACGGCGTGGCCGGCGCGCCCGTGATGGTGGTGGGCGAGGCGCCGGGCGCCGACGAGGACCGGCAGGGCAGGCCCTTCGTCGGCGTCTCGGGCCAGCTGCTGGACAGAATGTTCGCCTCGGTCGGCCTGTCGCGCGCCAGCAACCTGTACCTTGCCAACATCCTGCCCTGGCGCCCGCCCGGCAACCGCACGCCGAGCGACGCCGAGGTGGCGCTGTTCCTCCCCTTCCTGCTGCGCCACGTCGCGCTCGCGCGCCCCCGGCTGCTGGTGCTGGCGGGCGGCGTCTCCGCCAAGGCGCTGCTGGGCACGCGCGAGGGCATCACGCGGCTGCGCGGCAAGTGGATGCAAGTCACGACGGAGGACGGCCAAGTCATTCCCGCGCTGCCGACATTGCATCCTGCCTACCTGCTCCGTACTCCCATCGCGAAGCGGGAGGCCTGGGCCGATCTTGTTGCGCTGCGGCGGCGGATGAAAGATGGCGGGATTGTGGCTGATTGACGTAATCCACCCCAGTTGCGAACGTCGCCTTCATGTGTGCTGAAAATTTTTGCTTGCGCCATCCTTCCTGCCCTGTGTAGGGCAAGGACGCCATGCGAGCCCTCCATCCCATGGCCCGACCGGCCGCCGCCATGCTGGCGCTGGCATTCTGCCTCTCCGCAGGGATCAATCCCGCGGCGGCGCAGCGGGCCCAAGATCCGGCCAGCCCGCCCGGGCGCACGCGCCCCGCGGCCCAGCCCCTGCCACAGCCGATGGCCGCGCCCGACGCGGCCCGGATGCGGCGCGCCTTCGAGGCCCAGGCGAGGGGCGACTTCGCGGCCGCCGCGCGCGAGGCGGAGCGGCTGGACGACCGCCGCCTGATGGGCCACCTGCTGGCCGACCGCCTGCTGCGCGGCCAGGGCGGCACGCCCGAGATGCAGGCTTGGCTGTCCGACTTCTCCGACCACCCGGACGCGCCGGCCATCCACGAGCGCCTGGTGGCGCGCCTGCCCCGCGGCGCCGCCGCACCGCCGCCCCCCGCCCAGCCCGACCTGCCGGGCCTGGCCGAGCTGCCGGAGGAGCGGGCCCCGGTGCCGCCAGGCTTCACCCGCAACCCGGCGCTGGACCGCACGGTCGCCGCGCGCGCCGCCGAGGGCAACGCCGAGGCCGCCGTCGCCCTGCTGGCGAAGACGCGCGGCCTGACGCCGGCCTACGCCGCCCAGCTGAAGGCCGAGGCGTCCCAGGCGCTGTTCCGCCAGGGCCGCGACGAGGCCGCGCTGCGCCTGGCGATGGAGGCGGCGCGCCTCGCCCCCGGCAACGCGCTGGCCGCCTTCCAAACCGGCCTGTCGGCCTGGGCGCTGGAGCGCTGGGAGCTGGCCTATGCCGGCTTCGAGCGCGCCGCCCGCGCCGAGGCCGCGCCGCCCGCGCTGCGCGCCGCCGCCGCCTACTGGACCGCGCGCGCCGCCGTCCGCGCCCGCCGCCCGGCGCAGTACGTGCCCTGGATGCTCCAGGCCGCGCAGGAGCCGCGCACCTTCCACGGCATGGTGGCCCGCCGCACCCTGGGCCTGCCCCCCGGCCTGGTCTGGGAGCGCGACGTGGCCGGCGAGGCCCATGCCGGCGCCCTGGCCGAGACGGCCGGCGGCTGGCGTGCCCTGGCCCTCCTCCAGCTCGGCCAGTCCGACCGTGCGGAGGCGGAGCTTCGGCTGCTGCACCGCCGCGCGCGTTCCAACCCGCAGGTGGTGCAGGGCATCCTGTCCGTCGCGCAGCAGGCGGGGCTCGCCAGCGTGGCGACGCTGGCCGCCAATGCCGGCTCCCCCGACGACGCCCGCACGCGCGACGTGGCGCGCTTCCCGCTGCCCACGCTGCTGCCGCCGGGCGGGTTCCGCATGGACCCTGCGCTGCTCTACGCGCTCGCCCTGCAGGAGAGCCGGTTCGACCCCTCGGCCGTTTCCCCGGCCGGGGCGCGCGGGCTGATGCAGCTCATGCCGGCCACCGCCTCCTACGTGGCGAACGACCCGTCGCTGCGCGGCGCCAACGCGGCCCGCCTGCACGAGCCGGGCCTGTCGCTGGAGATCGGCCAGCGCTACGTCCACTACCTGGCGCGGCACGAGGCGGTGGGGGGCGACCTCATCCGGCTGCTCGCGGCCTACAACGCCGGGCCGGGCAACCTGCAGCGCTGGCTGCCCGCCAACCGCCACCGCGCCGACCCGGTGCTGTTCATCGAGAGCATCCCGGTGGCCGAGACGCGCATCTTCGTGCAGCGCGTGCTCACCTTCTCCTGGATCTACGCCAACCGCCTCGGCCTGCCGTCGCCCAGCCTGGACGCCGTCGCCGGGGGCAACTTCCCGCGCTTCGCTGGGCCGGAGGAGGTGGTGGCGATGTTGCGCGTGCGCCCGGCCCGCGCCAACTAGGCGCCATGCCCCTCGACGAGACCCGCCCCTTTCTTCCCGTCCGCATCGCGGTCCTCACGGTGAGCGACACGCGAAACCTGTCCTCCGACCGTTCCGGCGACACGCTCGCCGCGCGCATCGCCGAGGCGGGGCACGTGCTGGCCGACCGCGCCATCGTGCAGGACGAAGCGGCGCTGATCGAGGCGCGGCTGCGCGGCTGGATCGCCGACCCGCAGGTGGATTGCGTCGTCACCACCGGAGGGACCGGCATCACCGGCCGCGACGTCACGCCCGAGGCCTTCGACCGCGTGCTGGAAAAGCGCATCGAGGGTTTCGGCGAGCTGTTCCGCATGCTGTCCTTCGCCAAGATCGGCACCTCCACCATCCAGTCGCGCGCCATCGGCGGCGTGGCGGGCGGGACCTACCTCTTCGCGCTGCCCGGCAGCACCGGCGCCTGCAAGGATGGGTGGGACGACATCCTGCGCTGGCAGCTCGACAGCCGCCACCGCCCCTGCAACCTGGTGGAGCTGATGCCCCGCCTGCAGGAGCACCTCAGCAGGCCAGCAGCCGCAGCGCCGTGATCCGCTGCGCCGGCAGCGGCACCGGAAGGCGCAGGTAGGCCATGACGCGATGCGGCGCCTCCGTCGCGTCGCGCCGGATCGCTCCCAGGACATCCCGCAGGTCGAAGAGCAGGGCAACCGCGCCTTGCGCCTCCACCACCAGGGGCGGGGCGGCGTGGCGCTGCCCCAGCGAGCCGTGCGGCCCGTGCACCTCCAGCCACAGGCCGCAACCGCGCATGGCATCGGCCGCGCCCGGCCGCCCGTCGCAGGCGAGCTGGCCGATCCAGTCGCGCTCCAGATCCATCGGCGGCAGCTCCCAGAACAGGAAGGCCATGCCGTCCGGGCCGGCCGCCGGGCCGAGGACCGCGCATTCGAAGCCTCCGGGGCTTGGCAGCATGGCGAGGTGCGCCGGCTCCGCCAGCATCGCGGCGCAGGCCTGGAAGGGGCGGCCCGGCGCGGCCACGCTGGCCGGGACGAGGAAGCGCCCGGGGCAGGCGGGCAGGTCCAGCGCGAGCGGCGGCATGGCCGCGCCCAGCGTCCCGTCCAGCAGGGCGATGGCAGGCAGCTCCTCCAGCCCGTCCAGCAGGGCGGGGCTGGAGCGCCCGGGGACGGCCCGGGCGGCGCGGGCCGCGCGTTCGAACGCCAGGAGGTGATGCGGGCGGATGGCGCGCGCCACGCCGGTCGCCGCCTCCGTCGCCTGCGGCCAGCCCGGGGCGGCCAGCAGCAGGCGCAGCGGGTTGTCCGGCTCGCGCGGGATGCGGCTGAGGGTGAAGACCCCCTGGACGCGATCGGCGGGCGGCGGCTCCACCGACTCCGCCCACCGCGCGAGGCGTCCGCCGGGGACCAGGCCGGCCAGGCCGGTGTCGCGCAGCACCGCGGCCAGGACGGCGCGGTCCAGCTCGGGCCAGGAGCCCCATTGCAGCACGTGGCTGATGCGCCCGGTCACCCGCGCCTGCATGGGGCGCAGCAGGTTGCGGAGGAAGAACTCCTCCTTCGGGTAGCGGTCGTCATACTCCCAGTCGGGGATGGAGGCGTCGAGCTGGGCCAGCATCGCCGCCATCACCTCGCGGCGGAAGAAGCTGCCCTCATGGGCGTCCTTGATGACGTCGGACAGGCCCAGGCCGCGGAACAGCGCCTGCGCCACCGGGTCGGCGCGCAGGCGGCGCACCCACTCGTCATGGGTCGGCGTGTCGTCCAGCGGGAAGCGGGCGGGTTCGTTCACGCCGGCGTCGAAGGGGGCGATGGCCTCCTCCACGCCCGCGCGGAAGAACAGGTCGGCGGAGGAGAGCAGCACGAAGTGGCTGAACGCCTCGCCCGAGTCGCACAGCAGCCGGAAGTTGGACAGGTGGGCGTGGAACATGTGCCCCCAGCGCGTCGGCAGGTGGGCGGGGTTGATCCGGACATGCCCCTGCCCGCGGAGCAGCGCCAGCAGGGCAGGGGGGCAGGCGGCCGCCATGTCGCGGTTCAGGTGCACCACCACCAGCGGGTCGCGCACGAAGCGCGCGATGTTGCCGAGCTGGTCGAGCAGCACCTCGGGCCGCTCATGGGCGGTGATGGAGAAGGCCGGCCGTGCAGGGTGCATGGCCGGCAGGTTACGCGCTCCGCCTAGCCGTTCCAATCCGCCGGGACGAAGCGGAAGCCCGCGCCCGCGCGCGCCACGAAGCCGGTGCCGGGGAAGTTGAAGTGATAGGCGCAGAGCCGGGCGCGCTCGTCCGCGATCCGCCCGAACAGGGCCTTGCGGCTCGCCTCCGCCATGGCGCCGTCGAAGTCGAAGACGCTGTGCCAGCCGGGGTTGCGCAGGAACAGCTCCGGCCGGCCGGCGGCGTCGCCGGTGACGTAGCAGGCGGCAGGGCCATTCGTGACGTGGAAGGCCGCGTGGCCCGGCGTGTGGCCCGGCGTGGCGATGGCGCGGATGCCGGGCGCCACCTCGCCATCGGCGGCGAAGGTCGTCATGCGCTGCCGCAGCGGCGCGAAGCGGCGGGCGACGTTGGCGAAGTTCCCGCGCTGGAATTCCGGGGTGCGGGTGCGGTTGCCCTCCTCGCTCCACCAGGCCCACTCCGCGGCGGGCACGGCCACCGCGGCGTTGGGGAAGAAGGGCTGGTTCTCGCGCGTCGTCAGCCCCGTGATGTGGTCGCCGTGGAAGTGGCTGACGACCACCAGCGTCACCTCCTCGGGCCGGATGCCCGCGGCCTCCATCGAGCGCGGCAGCAGCCCGGTGCCGGGGGCGAGCTGGCCCGCGCCGGTTCCGGCGTCGAAGGCCACCACGCCGCGCGGTGTGCGCAGCATGGTGACAGTGTAGGGGTTGGGCAGCCCCTGGGCGGGCAGCAGCGACTCGCCGAGCGCGGCCTGCACGGCGGCGGCGGGCTGGTTCACCACCAGCCCCTCCAGCGCGTTGGCGCGGCGGACGAAGCCGTCGAACAGCGTCGTCACCTGCCAGTCGCCCAGCGCGAAGCGGTGGAAGGCGGGCGCGGCCTGCGGGGGCGCGGCGGGTGGCGTGGCGGCCGTCTGGGCGGCGGCGCGGCCGGCCAGCAGCAGCGCCGGCGCGGCGAGGAGGAGGCGGCGGTCCATCACAGCCCCGCCCAGTCGGCCGGGACGAAGCGGAAGCCCTGGCCGTCGCGCGCAACGTAGCCGTTGGCCGGGAAGGGGAAGTGGTAGCCGGTGACGCGCAGCCGGTCCGTCGCCGCGCGGTCCAGCAGGCGGCGGCGGGTGGCGACCGCCGCGTCGCCGTCGAAGTCGAAGACGATCTGCCAGCCCGGGTTGGCCATCAGCACCTCGGGCCGGTTGGTGGTGTCCGCCAGGTAGAGCAGCTGATCGGCGCCGTCGGCGACGTGGTAGGTGGTGTGCCCCGGGGTGTGGCCATGCGACGCCACCGCGCGGATGCCGGGCCACGCCTCGGCCCCGTCGGCCACCTGGCGCACGCGGCCCTGGTACGGTGCGAAGCGGCGCGCGGTGTTGGGGAACGTGCCGCGCTGGCCCTCGGGACTGCGGGAGACGTTGCCCTCGTCGGTGAACCAGGCCCATTCGGCGGCGGGCACGATGACCTCGGCGTTGGGGAAGGCGCGCTCGTTCTGCGCGGTCGTCAGGCCGGTGATGTGGTCGCCGTGGAAATGGCTGACGATGACCGCGCGCACCGCCGCGGGGTCGAGGCCGGCGGCGCGCATGTTGGCCGCCATCTGCCCCGCGGTGGGCGAGAGCTGCCCGCCCGTCCCGGCGTCGAAGACGACGAGGCCGGTGGGAGTCTCGACGAAGGTGATGGTGAAGGGGATGGTGAGCGTGTCGGCCGGCTGCATGCGCTCGCGCAGCGCGGCCTGCACCTCGGGCAGGGGCGCGTTGCGCACGAAGCCCTCGACGGGGCGGCGATTCGCGCCGTCATGCACCTGCGTGACGGAAAGGCCGCCGACCTTGAAGCGGTAGAAGCCGGGGTTGGCGGGCGATGGCGCGGCCGCCTGCTGCGCCGCCGCGGGCAGCGCCATGGCGGCGGCGAGCGCGGCTGAGCCGGCGAAGACCTGGCGTCGGTTCGGGGACATGGGCGTTCCTCTCCCATCGGGTGATGGCGTTGCCACCATCAGATGGGAGAGTGGCACCCTTGCGCAACCGGAATCAGGCGAGCGCCGCCTCCAGCTCCGCCAGCACGCGGCGCTCCGCCTCCGACACGGCCGAGGTGAGGCCCAGGAAGCCGCCCGTTGCCTCGGCCACCGCGCGGGCGCGGTCCAGCGTCGCGGCGCGCAGGCCGGCGCGGCCGGCTGGGTCCATCGGGGCGGCCAGGGCGCTGGCGTAGCCCTTCCAGGCCTCGGCGAGGCCCGGCGCGGGCTTGGAGGCCAGCCAGGATTCCAGCAGCGCGTGGGCGGCGGTGCCCGGGGCGGCGCCGGCCTCGCCCGCGGCGCGCAGCGTGGCGGCGCGCTCATCCGCGCTGATCGAACCGTCGGCCCAGGCGACCAGGACCAGCGGCACCAGCGCGAAGGCGCCCAGCGTCTCGGCCGTCACGTTCAGGCCGGCGAGGCGGTCGAGCAGCGCGGCATCGGTGATGCCCGTGGCGGCGGCGATGCCCTTGCGCCGGTCCGCCCCGGACGATTCGGCCTTCAGCCTGGCGAGCAGGCGGGCGTTCTCCTCCGCGAAGAACGCCTCTTCCAGGCCGGCGCGGCGGCTGTCGAGGATGTGGTCGGCCATGATCTGCATTCCCTGGCGATGCCTGCGCGTACCCTAGCGCCCCCGCGTCACCGGGTGAAGGCGACCACCGATTCGAGGTGGGAGGACCACAGGAATTGGTCCACCGGCACCGCGGAATGCAGCGCGAAGCCGCCTTGGCGCAGCACGGCCGCGTCGCGCGACAGCGCGGCGGGCGAGCAGGACACGTAGATGACGCGCCTCACCTGGCTGCGGGCGAGCTGCGCCACCTGCTCGGGCGCGCCGGCGAAGGGCGGGTCGAGCACCACGGCCGCGTAGGGCTTCAGCTCCAGCGGGAGAAGCGGTTGGCGCTGGAGGTCGCGGCGATGCGCGCGCACCCGCCCGCCGCCGGCCGCCCTGGACAGCGCCGCGACGGCCTTCGCATCGCCCTCGAAGGCGTCCACCACGCCGTGCCGGGCCAACGGGAAGGAGAGCGTGCCGAGGCCGCAGAACAGGTCCGCCAGCTTGGCGCGCGGCGTCAGCTTGGGCGGCAGGGCGGCGAGCACGGCGGCGACGATCGCGGCCTCGCCCTCCGCGGTGGCCTGGAGGAAGGCGCCGGCCGGCGGCTGCACCTGCGCGCCGCCCAGCGTGATGCCCGGCGTGCCGCGCTGGGCCGCCGTCTCGCCCTTCCAGGCGATGCGGGCGATGGATTCGGCCTCGGCGAAGGCGGCCAGGCGGCGGCGGTCGCCCTCCGTCAGCGCGCCATCGGTGGAGAGCAGGATGTCGGGCCCGGTGTCGAGCCAGTTCACCAGCACGGAACCCAGGCGGCGCAGGGCCTCCAGCGGGCGCAGGGCCGCGGCCAGCGGGGCGAGCAGGGCCACCATCTCGGGCCGCAGCACGTGGCATTCGCGCATCGGCACCAGCGCGTGGGCGCCGCGCTGGTGGAAGCCGATGGCGACCGTGCCGTCGGCGCGCCGCTCCAGCCCCCAGTCGGCGCGGCGGCGGGAGTTGCGCGGGGTGGTGAAGCCCTCGGCGATGGCGGCGTCGTAGCCGGCGCGGGACAGCGCCTCGGCCAGCTTCGCGCGCTTCCACGCGGCGTAGGAGGGTTCCGCCCAGTGCTGCAGCGTGCAGCCGCCGCAGGCCCCGAAATGCGCGCAGGGCGGGGCGACCCGATCCGCCGCCGGCTCCAGCACCGCATCGAGCCGCGCCTTGTTCGCACCGAGCGGCGTGGCACGCACCCGCTCGCCCGGCAGGGTGAACGGAATGAAGAAGGGGCCGGGGGCCATCCCGTCGCCCCCGGCCCCCATGTCCTCGATGATGAATTCGGCAGGCTCAGCCAAAGGCATTCAGCCCCGTGATGGCGCGGCCCAGGATCAGCGCGTGCACGTCGTGCGTGCCCTCGTAGGTGTTGACCGTCTCGAGGTTCATGACGTGGCGGATGACGTGGTACTCGTCCACGATGCCGTTGCCGCCGTGCATGTCACGGGCCACGCGCGCGATGTCGAGCGCCTTGCCGCAGTTGTTGCGCTTGATGAGGCTGATCATCTCGGGCGCCGCCTTGCCCTCGTCGAACAGCCGGCCCACGCGAAGCGCGGCCTGCAGGCCCAGCGTGATCTCCGTCTCCATGTCCGCCAGCTTCTTCTGGATCAGCTGCGTCTGGGCCAGCGGCTTGCCGAACATCTTGCGGTTCAGCGTGTAGTCGCGCGCCGCATGCATGCAGAACTCGGCCGCGCCCAGCACGCCCCAGGCGATGCCGTAGCGCGCCCGGTTGAGGCAGGAGAAGGGGCCGGCCAGGCTGCGCACGCCGGGCAGGCGGTTCTCGTCGGGGACGAAGACCTCCTCCATCATGATCATGCCGGTCACGCTTGGGCGAAGGCTGAACTTGCCGTCGATCTTGGGCGTCGTCAGGCCCTTCATGCCCCGCTCGAGCAGGAAGCCGCCCAGCTCGCCCTCATCCGTCTTGGCCCAGACCAGGCAGACATCGGCGATGGGCGAGTTGGTGATCCAGGTCTTGGAGCCCGAGACGAGGTAGCCGCCATCCACCTTCTTCGCGCGCGTGCGCATGGAGGAGGGGTCGGAGCCCGCATCCGGCTCGGTCAGGCCGAAGCAGCCCACCCACTCGCCGGTGCGCAGCTTCGGCAGGAACTTCTGCCGCTGCTCCTCCGAGCCATAGGCGTGGATGGGGAACATCACGAGGGAGGACTGCACGGAGAAGGCGGAGCGGTAGCCGCTGTCCACCCGCTCCACCTCGCGCGCCATCAGCCCGTAGGCGACGTAGGATACGCCGGCGCAGCCGTAGCCCTCCAGCGTGGCGCCCAGGAAGCCCTGCTCGCCGAAGGCGTTCATGATGGAGCGGTCGAAGGTCTCGTGCCGGTTGGCCATGAGCACGCCGGGCATCAGGCGGTCCTGGCAGAAGGCGCGCGCGGCGTCGCGCACCATGCGCTCGTCCTCGGTCAGCTGCTCGTCCAGCAGCAGCGCGTCCTCCCAGGCGAAGGGGGCGGGCTTGGACTTCACGGGGGTGACGACGTTCATCGGGATGCTCCTCCTCGCGCGTTTCTACCAGACGGTGGCCGGCTCAGGCAGCCTCGGCCGAACCATCCTGCTCCGCCACGGGCGCGGAGGCGTCGGCGCCCTCGGCCCGGCGCTTCGGGCGCGGGATGGGGATCAGCATGAAGGCCGGGACGTCGTCGCCGAAGCCGCGGACGGAGGGGCCCATGTCGTCGCGGTCACGCCGGCGGTCGTCGCGGCGCGGTTCCTCCGCCGAAGCGCGGCGCGAATCCTCGGCCGAAGCGCGGCGGGGCTCCTCGCGGTCGC
>LNFM01000618.1_pt1 | contig 86317 bp, 70 predicted proteins | sample 596031 | NCBI WGS metagenome assembly LNFM01 (sample SAMN04254537, study PRJNA301005) | activated carbon metagenome | isolation source: dual media filters at the Ann Arbor, Michigan drinking water treatment plant | place: USA: Ann Arbor | reverse complement strand
GCGGCGCTTCTGCTCGTCGGCGAGGCGGCGTGCCTCCTCGTCACGGCGACGCTGCTCGGCCTCGGCGCGCTGGCGCTCGGCCTCCTGTCGCTCACGGGCGATCTGCTCATCGCGGCGCTTCTGCTCCTCGGCGAGCCGGCGTGCCTCTTCATCGCGGCGACGCGCTTCCGCGGCTGTGCGTTCAGCTTCCGTGCGCTGGGCGTCTGCGGTCTGCCGCTCAGCCTCGGCGCGACGGCGGGCCTCTTCGGCTGCCTGGCGCTCTGCCTCCGCCGCCTGGGCGACCGCGACCGCTGCCGGATCGAGTGCAACGCTGACATCGGTGTCGCAGTTCGAGCCCGCGCGCCGGCGGACTTCATCCGGCAAACCGGCGACGGTCTGGTCGCTGTCGGTGACCCCGCTCACCCGAAGGCTGCGACCGGTCAGCTCCGCTCGCCCCGTCTTGAGGCGACGCAGCGCATCGACCGCCGTCTCGAGGCACGACGACCATCCGTCGTGCTGGCCTGCGCCAATCTGCACCTGGTTGAGGACCGTGCGGCCGCGAAAGGCCGATGTCGCGAGTGCCACAACGGCCGTCCGCTCGTCGTTCGTCGGGGCATAGCCCGACACGACCACGGCATCACCGGACAGGACAAAACTGGTCACGTAGGGAGACACGGTGCGGATCGTCGGCTCGCGATGGCGGATCTCGCCACTGGTCGGGAAGGCGCGCAGGGCGCTCGCTCCGACTTCGCGCTTGATCTCGTCGGCGCGGCTCTCGCTCTCGGCGGTGCCGTCGAGGCGCGAGGTGCGATCGCGCAGCTCGGCGGTGCCCTCCTCGAGCCTGCCGAGTGCCAGGATCAGCGCATTGGCGGCCGATGCGAAGCCCTCCGGCGCCCCGGAGGCCGGCTCCATGCGGTCGACGATCTTGGCATCGGCGGCGATGCGGCGTGCCGCGTCCATCAGGTCCTTGCGGACCGGTTCGCCCGGAACGTGACCGGCGAGGACGACCTCCTTGCCCTGACGACGCGCCGACCAGACATAAGGCGACGCAAGTGGCGGGCGAACGGTGTCCGATTTCAACCGGATGCCTTGCGGCATGCGGCCAGCCAGGGCAGACCGGACGACGCCGTAGCTGCGGGCGTCGATCGCTTCGCCGTCGATCGAGAAATCAGACTTCTGAAGATCGATGCGGCCCTCTTTCAGAAGGGCGAGCTGCTTGACGGCGAAGCCAACGCCGCCGAGCCAGGCCTCAAGAGGCGGCGAACCGCGCGCAAGCTCGGTCCGGTCCTCGATCTCGAGCCTGGGAAGGCTGGCCTTGAACATGGCCGCGATGTCGCGTTTGGCTTGTTCGGTCGGCACAAATCCCGAGAGACGCACGGCGCTTCCCTTGCGGACGGCGCTCCATTCGAAGTTGTCGACAACGGAGAGGACACGGGCCTCGTTGCTGACGACGCGAACGCCGAGCGTGTCGATGACGGCTGCCGCTGCCCGGCCGGGTTCGGTGGGGTCGGTGGCACGCCCCCGGAGGACGGCGTCGCGCCCTTCGAAGGCGACGTCGGCCCAACCCAGGCCCTGGCGCTCGAGAACAATACGAACGCGGCTCGTCAGATCGGCTTCGATGCGCTCGCGTTCGCCGAGGATGGCGATCCATCCGAGCATCAGCACAGGAACGAGGCCCCAGAACCAACGCCAGGGATTGCACTTCATTACGCTCTCCATCCCACCACTTCCACGGCGCCGGTTGGGCTGTCCGTGGCACGCTCCCCGTCACGTGACCCCCGTCAGAGCGGCTGCGAACTCCGCGCCGCACCGAACGTCTCGCGATTATCCGTCATCCGATGGATACGGCTTCCATACGCTGCATGCAAAGCTGCCTTCATCGCAGCTCCCGAAGGGCCCCTATGCGCAGCGCTGTCGGCGGTCGTCCATCGCCACTATAGTCCGAACTCGACATCAGCTCCAATAGCGGCAGGGACCGAAACACTTCCCCCGAACGACACCGAACGCGCCCCTCGTTCGGCCGCAGTGGAACGCGTGCAAGGCACGGAATCACAAGTCATTCCTGTTGTCGCACGGCGTCTTCGTGGCCATGTCGACGGGTGGACCTGCAGCACGGTTGATCAGCCCCTGTTGCCGCCGAGCACCTTGCGCGAAACGACGACGCGCATGATCTCGTTGGTGCCTTCGAGGATCTGATGCACGCGGAGATCGCGGACTAGCTTCTCCAGACCGTAGTCCTTGAGATAGCCGTATCCGCCGTGGAGCTGCAACGCCTCGTTGCAGATGCCGAAGCCAAGATCGGTCGCGTAGCGTTTGGCCATGGCCGAATACATCGTGGCGCCAGGGTCGGCGCGATCCAGGGCGTCGGCGGCGCGGTAGATCATCAGGCGGGCGGCTTCGAGATCCGTCGCCATGTCGGCGACCTTGAACTGTACGGACTGGAAGGTGGCCAGTTCGCTGCCGAATGCCTTGCGCTCGAAAACGTAGGCGCGGGCCTTGTCGAGGGCCGACCATGCGGCGCCCAGAGAGCAGGCGCCGATATTGATCCTGCCGCCGTCGAGCCCCGACATGGCGAACTTGAAGCCCTGGCCCTCGACGCCACCGATGAGATTGCGTGCGGGAATGCGGCAGTTATCCAGGATCACCTGACGCGTCGGCTGGGCGTTCCAGCCCATCTTGCGCTCGTTGGGGCCGAAGGACAGACCCGGCGTTTCCTTCATGATGGCGAACGCGGAGATGCCGCCTGCGCCGTGACCGCCTGTCCGGGCAAACACGAAATAGAAGTCGGTGGCGCCGGCCCCCGAGATGAACTGCTTGGTGCCGTCGAGCACGTAGTCGTCGCCATCGCGCCGGGCCGTGGTCGATAGCGCGGCGGCATCGGAGCCGGCGCCGGGCTCCGTCAGGCAATAGGAGGCGAGCCAGTCCATCGAGGCGAGCGGCGGCAGCCATTCGGCGATCTGCTCCGGCGTGCCGTAGCGGCTCACCATCCAGGCCACCATGTTGTGGATCGAGATATAGGACGAGATCGCCGGACAGCCGTAAGCGAGGGCCTCGAAGATCAGCGCGCCATCGAGGCGGGAGAGGCCGGAGCCGCCCTTCTCGGCGTCGACGTAGATCGCCGCCATGCCGAGAGCGGCGGTCTCACGAATGACATCGACGGGGAAGTGCGATGTCTCGTCCCATTCAGAGGCGCCCGGCGCGATCCGCTCGCGGGCGAACGAGAGCGCCGTCTCCTGGATCGCGGACTGCTCGTCAGTCAGAGCGAAGTGCATGATGACCTCGAAGGATACACGGTTGGAGGCGCGCGGTTTCCGGGCCCGGTGCGCAGGAAACGTTCCGCAGTCCATTAGCGCTAGTCCATTAGCGCTCCCGTGGCGCTGGCGGAAGTGGCATGCTGTGCGCCGAAGCCCGTGCAGCCATTGCCAGCCGATCCCTTGTCGCTGTCGTCGACGCCTGCAGCTTCCACACGCCGGAGGTTCCTCGCCGCATGACATCCTACACCCGCAACTCCGTCGTGACGATCGGCGCGCTGGTGGCGCTCGTCGGGGCTGGGATCGGCTATTGGGCGGGCTCCCGGGACAGGACCGATGCCGCGAGGTGTGCGGGGGGTGCTTCGACCATGGTGCGGGTCGAGCTGTTGTTCGGGCTCGGACGGACGGGGCGGCCCGACGTGCAACCGGACGAGTGGCTCCGGTTTCTGACCGAAGAGGTGACGACCCGGTTCCCGGACGGTTTGACCTGGGCGGAGGCGCGCGGGCAGTGGCGGACGAGCGACGGCCGGATCGTCGCCGAGCCGTCGCGGGCGCTCTGGATCTGGGCCCGCCGGGATCCGTCACTCGATGCGCGTGTCGAGGCGCTCCGGTCGGGCTGGACGGCGCGCCACGCGCAGGAGAGCGTGCTGCGCGGCGAAATCGACGGGTGCCTGTCGTTCTAGCTCGGGCGGAGCTAGGGGCAGCTCTGGCCGGCTTCAGGGCCTCAACCGTCTGCCGGCAGGCTCCAGGGCGAGTCTTCGTGGCCCGGCGCGAACACGCGGTTCGATTGCGCAGGATTGCGGTTCACCTGAGGGCGCGCATAGAGCGGGTGGCGCATGCTGCGTACCTCATGTTCGAGCGTGAACAGAGGCGTGCCGGTTCCCAGATCGACGATGTCCTGGAAGCGGTACTGATGCTGGTCGCTCTCCTCCGTCACCAGTCCGCGCTCGGTCAACCGCCGCCAAGGGCCCGAAAAATCAGCGAGATAGACGGCGATGTGGTGACCGTCATAGGCGGGCTGCGGCGCATCCGTCTCGCGGAAGACGAGGCTCTGGCCAGCGCCGACCGATGCCACGGCGGCTGGTGCGCCATCGAATGTCGTGAGGTGCGCCGGGGTCGCCAGCACATCGCGATAGAACGCAGCTATGGCGGCACTCGTCCCTGGCGGACTGTCGAGGCGGACATAAGGCATGCCCAATCGCATCGAGCCGAACCGCTCCGAGGGCTCGTGAATGCGGAGCCGATTGCCCCACGGGCAGGTGGTCGCGACATGGTCGTCCCCTTCAGCGAAGTCGAAGCGCGTGCCGGCGAGGGCCTCACGCACGGATGCGAGACGTTCCAGCATGGTCTTGCGCCCAGGGATCACGAGCCCTGTCACGCCGCGCAGAACCTGGGCCGCGCCCGACGGCAGATGGAACTGGGAGCGCCCGACATTGACCCACATGTTGGTCACGCCGGTCATGAGGTAGGGATCGCGGGTCAGCCCGAGGCCGGTGATGTAGAACAGGGTCGCGAGCCGCTGGTCCGGGACTCGGATGTTGACATGCTCGAGGGCGACGACGTTGCCGACGTCCTCGACAGACCGGTCGAAGCGCTGGTCGCCGACCGTGCGTCGCGTTGTTTCGGGCTGCATCGAAGATCTCCCGTTCACAAACATCCGCTGCAGAGTGGCGCAGCCGGCTGCTGCCGTCAAAGTGTGTGCGCTTCGGCGACGTGACGGGTTCGCGCACCCCTGCCAGATCCGCCGGTCGATCGTGTGCCGGTCAGCCACATCCTGTGACCAAACTGCACACGTCGGCCCATCTCGATGGGGCGACGGTCCAAAAACGATTGCGACGGCGCACGCCCGACCTGTATCCGAGCCATGGAACGTGCGCTTGGCCGCACGAGTGAGCGTAGCGTGTCAAGTTCGGGCGGGGTTCTGGACGTATCGCGTGTGACCTGGGCCAGTTGGGGCGCGGCCGTCGGTTGCACACTGCTCCTCATGGCATCGACGGCGCGGGACACGCCGGCATATGCCGACAGTGGGAGTGGCTATTTCAGTGAAATCAGCCTTGCGTCTCCATCGACGTCGATCCGCAGCGGCAACCGCGACAGTGCCGCGCAGAAGCGTCGGCCATCTTCGAAAATCGCAGACAAGCCGGAGGCGCCGCCCCCGAACAAGCTGCGGCCCGATCTGCCCCCGGTCAGTGGCCCCTGGGGTTGGCGGATTCGCAAGACCGAATGGAGCGAGACGGACGAGGCCGGCTACGCCCGCTTCATTCAGGCCATCGGCAACAGTGCCTGCCAAACCGTCCACGAATGCCTGACCAGCCCCGATGCCAATCCGCTTTACTTCGACCGGCATCCGGGAGCTGTCGAGTTCTTCTCCGACTGCGCCGACCTACCGTTCGTGCTCCGGGCCTATTTCGCGTGGCAGAACGGCCTGCCGCTCTCTTTCTCGTTGCGACTGGGAAACCATGCGCGAACGGGCGGGCACAAGACCGGCCTCACCGGGAACGAGGTCGTGGCACGCCAGGATATCGTCGGTCCCGGGCCAGATCTCCGCGTGGCGCTCAAGGCGATCAGCGATTATGTGACGACCCAGCATTTCCGGTCGCCGCCGCATTACAAGGGGGCTTTGCTGCCGGACCACTATCCGGTCGCCATATCCCGCGACAGCATCCGGCCGGGGACGGTGATGTTCGATCCGGACGGGCATGTCGCGGTCGTCTATCGCGTCACCGACGACGGGCGCATCCTCTACATCGACGCACATCCCGACAACTCGTTGACCCGGGGGCACTTCGACAAGGAGTTCGCGCGTGCCGTACCGACCATGGGCGCCGGCTTCAAGCTATGGCGGCCTCAAAAGCTCGTCGGAGCGCGTCAACAGAAAGATGGCACCTATACCGGCGGCCGGATCGAGCTCGCCGCCGACAAGGACCTTCCATTGTGGTCGGACGAACAGTTCTTTGGTTCGGCGTTGCCGAGGGCCAAGCAGTGGACAGACGCCGTATTCGTTCATGATGGCGAACAGGTCGAATTCCACGACTACGTTCGGTTCAAGCTCGCCTATCCCGGCTTCAGGTACAATCCGATCGCTGAGACCCGATCACGCATCCAGCAGATCTGCCGCGAACTGGGCTATCGCCTGGCGTCCGTCGACAGGGCGATCCGCGATGGTATCAACCGGAAGCGCCAGCCTGACCGATTGCCGGACAACATCTATGCCACCAAGGGCGAGTGGGAGATCTACTCGACACCGTCACGGGATGCGCGGATCAAATCCACTTTCGAACAGCTTCGCGACGAGGTCGTGCGGTTCCTCGACCTGTCGGCGAACCGGCCTGCGCTGATCGACTACGAGGGAAAGAGCCTCCGGCGCGATCTGCTGGCTGCCTACCGCGAGGAAGCCGAAGCCTGCCGCGTCGTCTACGTGAACAGTGCCGGGCGAGAGGTCGAGCTCGACTTCGACGAGATCAAGGCGCGCCTCTTCCACATGTCGTTCAATCCCTATCATTGCGTCGAGCGGCGCTGGGGCGCTACGGCCCGGTCGGAGCTCGAAACGTGCCGGGACGAGCCGATAAAGGCCGCATGGTACACCGCCGAAGCACGCCTCAGGAATCAGGTCGTCCGCACGTACGGCGAACGGATGGGGTGGACGCTGCAACAGATGCAGCGACCCGACCTGGATATCGGCATGGACGGTCCGCCGGATGTGGACACGCTGCGCGTGTTGATCGGCGTCGAGCCCGCCGTGGCGAGCTCGGACTAGGGGAGCGGAGGCTCGGCGCGAATGTTGCTACTTGCGCTGATCATCAGGCGGGGCGAACCGTGACATGCGGCAGCTACAAGCGATTTACCTCGTCAGGACACCAAATCAGCACTATTGAGACGCCGCCCTCGTCCGATTCCGGCACGCGCATCGCGCGAATGCCGAGCGGCGCCGAGCGCGTGGGAGCTTTATGATGATCAATGCCGATGGTTCAGCCGAGGGCTGGTTCCTGCAAGGCGATCAACGCCCGGACCTGATCCGGCCGGAAGTCCTGCTCGATATCTTCGAAGCGACCGTGAAGCGAGCGCCCGACCAGACGGCCTTGTCCTTGATGGGCGGGGCTCAGTCCTTCACCTACCGTCAGCTCGACGAGGCCGCGAGCCGGATCGGGCGTGCCCTGGCCGCGCGGGGAATCGGCCCGGGCCATAGCGTCGGGCTCTATCTGCGCCGGTCGCTCGATCTTCACGTGGCCCTGCTCGGCATCCAAAAGGCGGGCGCCGCCCACATCCCGTTCGATGGCGACGCGCCCGTGGAGCGGGTCAATTCGTGCCTCAAGGACTGTGGGGCGTCGGCCGTCATCACGCACGGCCTCATCAAGGCGGACCTGACGCGCGTCGGGGTGCCGGCACTCGATTACAAGGCCCTGCTCGAAGAACCTGGCGCCGACGTCCTTGGTCGGGCGCGCCCCGAGGACAGGGCCTACGTCATCTACACGTCGGGCTCGACCGGCGAACCGAAGGGCGTATCGGTTGCCCAAAGCAGCGTCTGCCACTACCTGCGGTCGGTCAACGAGACGCTCGGGTTTCGGCCCAACGACATCGTCATGCAGCAGGCGTCGCTGGCGTTCGATCTGTCGATCGAGGAATTTTTCGTCCCCTATCTCGTCGGCGCGACCGTTGCGGTCGCGACCGACGACGCTCTGCAGCGGCTCGACGAACTGCCCGCTCTGATCGAGCGGCATGACATTACCGTGATGGACACGGTGCCGACGCTGCTCTCGATGCTCGAGCACGTGCCCAAGTCCGTGCGGCTCGTCATCGTCGGTGGTGAAGCGTGCCCGCCGTCGCTCGTCGATCGCTTCGCGTCGGAAGGGCGGACGCTCATCAATACGTACGGGCCGACCGAGGCGACCGTCGTCGCGACGGCGATCCCGCTCGTTCCCGGCGAGCCGGTCACCATCGGGCGGCCGATCGCCAACTACACCGCTTATATTCTCGACGAAACCGGCAACCCCGTGCCGCGGGGCGGCATGGGAGAACTCTATATCGGCGGGCCGGGCGTCGCGACGGGCTATGTCGGCCGTGCCGAGCTGACGGCGGAGAAGTTCGTCGCCAATCGTTTCGCCGCTCCTGGTGCGATAGACCCGTTGCTTTACCGTACAGGTGATGCCGTCAGCGTCGATGCGCAGGACCGGATCGCCTTCCACGGCCGTGTCGACGGACAGGTCAAGATCCGCGGCTACCGGATCGAGCTCGGAGAGATCGAGGCGTTGATCTCGCGCTATCCCGGCGTCGAACAGGTGGCCGTCGCCGTCTCGCGGCACGAAGCTGCAGGGGACGTGCTCGTCGCGCATGTGGTTGCCGGGGCCAATTTCGACCAGGACACGGCCAAGCGGGAGCTGGCAGAAAAACTGCCGTCGTACATGCTGCCGCGCTACTGGAACCGCCTCGACGCGCTGCCAGTGCTCATCTCGGGCAAGACGGACCGCAAGGCGCTCGCGGCGCTACCACTCCCGGAAGCGCCGTCGGGTGGCGAACAGGAACAGCCCCAGTCCGTCATCGAGGCGCAGCTGCTCGCCGCCGCGCGGGATGTGTTGGGCCTCAAGGTGGTGCCGTTCGAAGCCGACTTCTTCACCGATCTCGGCGGACATTCACTGCTCGCGGCGCGCTTCATCTCGGAGATCCGGAAGACGCCGAGCCTCGCCGGCGTGGCGCTCGGCGACATCTATGCGGCGCGGACGTTGCGGCGGCTCGCCGAGACGCTGCAGGAGCGGGCACAACTCGGGGGTGGCGAGCGGGTCGACATCGGATTCACGCCGGTCCCGCTTCGCCGGCGCTTCCTGTGCGGGCTGGCGCAGGCGATCGCGCTGCCGTTCATCATCGCCATCGTGACGGCGCAATGGATCGGGCTGCTGCTGTCATCGATCTTCCTCGTGCGCGCCGATACCCCGCTGTGGCAGGAAGTCATCATCCTTTGCGGCGTCTTCGTCAGCCTCAATCTGGGTGCCAAGCTCTTCGTCGTCGTGCTGAAATGGCTCGTGATCGGGCGCACTAAGCCGGGCGTCTATCCGTTGTGGGGGGCCTACTATTTCCGCATCTGGCTGATGCAGCGCATCATTCATCTGACTGCGCACAAGTTCCTCCAGGGCTCGCCGATGATGAGTCTCTATCTTCGCGCGCTGGGCGCCAAGATCGGCCGCGACGCAATGATCCACGAGTTCGAGGAAGGTGCGATCGATCTGGTCAGCATCGGGGACCGGGCCAGCGTCGGCACCAAGGTGAAGCTCGCCAACATCGAAGTCATCGGCGACAAGGTTCATGTCGGCCGCATCGACCTCGGCAACGATGCGCACATCGGCAACGGCGCGGTGATCGGCTACAACGTGCGTATCGGTGACGGCGCCATGATCGGCGATCTGACCTCGATCGCGTCGGGCACCAGCGTGCCGGCCGGCGAGGAATGGAGCGGCTCACCCGGCGTCAAGATCGGCATGGCGGAAGCGCATCCTCTGCCGCCGCACCCGATGCTCGGGCCGGTGGCGAATGCGGTCAGGGGCGTCGGCTTCTTCATCGCCTACAACATCAGCCTCATCGTCGGGTTGCTGCCGATCTTCCCGGCCTTCTATGTGCTTTATCATTTCGAGGGTTGGGTCTCGAGCGATCCCAATTACAATCTGCCGTGGGGCATGGTGGTGCTCTACTCCGTGCCGGCAGCTCTCACGCTCATTCTCGCGTCGATGGGTATCGTCGTCGTACTGCGCTGGCTGCTGATGCCGTTCCGCGTGCAGCCTGGCCAGATGTCGGTATTCGGCGGATTCTACTTTCGCAAATGGGTGGTCAGCCTCTCGACCGAAGCCATTCTCGAGACGCTGAACTCGCTCTACGCCACCGTCTACATGCGCAACTGGTATCGCCTCATGGGGGCGCGTATCGGCAAGGGGACCGAGATTTCGGCCAGCTTTGCCGGCCGCTACGACCTGATCGAGATGGGGCGTGACAACTTCATCGGAGACGAGGCGGTATTCGGCGACGAGGAAATTCGCGGCGGCTGGATGACGCTGAAGCGGCTCAAGACTGGCGATCGCTGCTTCTTCGGCAACTCCGCAGTCGTGCCGCAGGGCTCGGTCGTGGAGGACGACGCGCTGATCGGCGTGAAGTCGGCACTGCCGCCATCGCTCCATGTCAAGGCCGGCGAGACCTGGCTCGGAAGTCCGTCGATCCAGCTGCCGACCCGTCAGCGGGTCACCAGTGCGGCCGGGACCACCTACGAGCCGACGCGCGGCTCGCGCCTCGGCCGCGCGGTGTTCGAGGCCATCCATACGGCTTTCCCGATCGCCGCCCTGATCACGATGGCCTACATCACGGCCGAAATCATCGCGGCGCCGTTCGACGAGGGGCGCTGGGGCACCGTTCTACTCTATTTCCTGTGCGCGGGCCTGATCACGTCGGGGATCATGTACTCCATGGCGGTGGCGTTCAAATGGACGCTGATGGGTGTCTACCGACCGATCATGAAGCCGATGTGGTCGTGGTGGGCGATGCGCACCGAGGCCGTTGCGGTGTTCTACGGTGGTCTCGCCAGCAAGGTGCTGCTCGAGTACCTGCGCGGGACTCCGTTCCTGCCCTGGATGCTGCGTCCATTCGGCACGAAGGTCGGAAAGGGCACGTGGATCAACTCTACCGATATCTGCGAGTTCGACTGCACGGAGATCCGCGACCACGCGGTGATCAACATGGGGGCGTGTCCGCAGACGCACCTCTACGAAGACCGGATCATGAAGGTCGGCCGGATCGTGATCGGTGAAGGCGTCACGATCGGTACGGGGTCCACCGTGCTTTACGACACCACGATCGGCGATTTCGCCCAGATCAGGCCACTGACCCTCGTCATGAAGGGTGAGAGCATTCCTGCGCACTCGGTCTGGGCGGGAATTCCGGCTCAGAGCGTCCCTGTCGCCGGTCCGGAGCCGTCGAGCGGAGTGCGCGACGACGCAACGTCGAGGCCGGCGCGATCGTCCGAGGCCGCGTGAGCGATCATGGACGGGGCCATCGTCGACCGGTTCGCGCTCGATGGTGCCCTGGCCCTGCTGATCGCCGCGCCCGTTGACGGGCGGGGGCTCGACGACCTGAGGCTCGGCGCGCTGCTTTCCGTTGCCACGGGGCGTCGCGATATCCAGGTCGTCAGGCGCCCGTCAGGTCGGCCCGCGCTAGCGCCGCCCTACCACGAACTCGGGGTTTCGATCGCGCGGCGGGCCGGCCACACGCTCGTGGGGTTCGCGCCGGATCGTCCCATCGGCGTCGATCTCGAGCCGGATGACGGCATCCCGGAGGCCGAGATCATCGACCTCGCCCGGCAAAACTTCTCGGCTGGCGAAGCGGCGGCTCTCGGAGCCTTGAAGCCCTCATCGTCGCGTGCGCTTTTCATCAAGCTCTGGGTGGCCAAGGAAGCGGTGCTGAAATTGACGGGCCGCGGGATCTACGATGGGCTGGACGAACCTGATCTTGCGACGGTGATCGATCGTCTCCAGCACGGGCCATGGCCGATGGCGATTGCGGCCGGACAGCGCGTGCCGCGCGCGCGATTGCGACTTCACAGCCTTGCAAGCGGCGCCGTGCAGTTCACCTGTGGCATCGCAATTCTCGATTAGTGGCGTGGTTGCACCCCCGTCGCGCTGTCCCCATTTGCCGGCCAAGGCCGCGACCGGGCCCCGAGACGCCTTCCCGCCCGGGGGGCCTCATCCTAGAGTGAGGGGCAGCATCTTGGGCAACCGACATCCGTCCCGCCGTGCCCTGCTTGCTGGCTTCGCCGCGCTCGCCGGGGCGGGCGTTGCGACACTCGCCTCCATCGGACCGCTGCAGGACATCATGCCCATTGGACGTTTTCGCTTCGGCTCCGAACCACCGCAGCCGCCCGTCGTGCCGAAGCGGCCACACGTCATCCGTCGCCACGGCATCGAGATCGTCGACGATTATGCCTGGCTCAAGGATCCCGACTGGCGCGACGTCCTCGCCAGCCGGACGAAGCTCGACGCCGAGATCCTCGCGCATCTCAAGGCCGAGAACGCCTACGCCCGGCACGTCCTTTCCGCCTCCGACGCCATCCGCAGGAAGATCGTCCGAGAGAGTGCATCTCTGGCCTACGAGAGCGGGGAAATGCTGCCCGAGCGCGACGGACCGTGGCTCTATTTCACACGCTCGGACGACGATGCCGTCTATGAGCAACTCTGTCGCGCGCCTGCCGACGGAAGTGGGCCTGAGCAGGTGATGCTGGACGGGGACGTCGAAGCGGGCGATGCCGATTACTGGGATCTCGGCGACGCCATGCATTCGCCGGATCATGCCCTCCTCGCCTACGCGGTCGATCATTCGGGCGCCGAGCGCTATACCTTGCGCATCCGCGATCTCGCGACTGGCCGGGATCTGCCCGAGATCATTCCGGATACCTCGAGCGATCTCGTCTGGGCCAGCGACTCGCGGTCCCTGTTCTACGTTCGCATCGACGCGGAGAACCGACCGCTGGAAGTGTGGCGGCACACCGTCGGCACGCCGGTCGGGCGGGACGTGCTCGTCTTCCGTGAGGCTGATCCGACGTTCGACGTGATCCTGACGCGCTCGCGATCGGGCGCCTACATCTTCATATCGTCCGAGGACCATACGTCGAGCGAGGTGTTCTTCATCGCGGCGGCGACGCCGGAAGTGTCCCCGCGGCGTGTCGCCGGCCGGACGCCTGGGCACTTCTACATGGTGGAGCATCGTGGCGACGGTTTCGTCGTCCTCACCAACTCAGGCCAATCTCCCGACAACCGGGTATGTCTCGCACCGATCGCCGAGGATACGACGGCCGACTGGGTCGAGATCGTGCCGCATCAGGCCGGCCGGCGGCTTACCGAAATCGTGGTGCTGGAGCGGTTCCTCGTTCTTCTCGCGGCGAGCGAGGGTGTGCCGCACCTCCTGATCAAGCCCTGGGCGGGAGGCGCCGAGCGCGTCTTCCAGCTCGACGACGGCCCGCATCATCTCGAGATCGACGCCGGCTACCAGTTCGATCGCGGTACGGTCGAACTCACCTACTCCAGCCTCGTGCTGCCCGAGCGGGTGTTCGAGATCGATCTTGCGACGCACGCGCGGACGCTGCGTCAGACCAGTCACACGCGGCGCGGCTACGATCCTGCCAATTATGTCGTCGAGCGCGTCTTTGCGCCGGCGCCGGACGGTGTGGCCGTGCCGGTGACCCTGCTCTATCGCAAGGACAGGCCGCGGGACGGCTTCGGGCCGGCGATGTTGCACGGCTATGGCGCCTACGGCGATGCGGTCGACGTCGACTTTTCGGCCGAGCGGATCGCGCTCGTCGACCGCGGCTTTCTGTTCGCCATCGTCCACGTGCGTGGCGGCATCGAAATGGGTGCGCGCTGGCATGCGGGCGGACGGCTCGAGGCGAAGCCGAACTCGTTCCGCGATTTCGTGGCGGCGGGCGAGCATCTCGTGGCGCTCGGGCTGACGGGCCGGGGGCGCATCGTGGCGCACGGCGAGTCTGCCGGCGGCATGCTGGTTACGGCCGCGGCCAACCTTGCGCCCGACCTCTTTCTCGGGGTGATCGCGGAGGAGCCTTTCGTCGATGTGCTGTCCACACTGCTCGATCGCGATCTGCCGATGACTCCCGGAGAATGGCCCGAGTTCGGTAACCCCATCGAGCGCAAGGACCAGTTCGAGCTGATCGCGTCCTACTGCCCCTATGTGAACATTGCGCCGCAGGCCTATCCTGCCTTTCTCGTGACGGCCGGCATCGCGGATCAGCGCGTGACCTACTGGGAACCAGCGAAGTTCGTGGCGCGTCTGCGCGAGCGGTCCACCAGCGGGCGGCCGGTGCTGCTTTGGACCAACATGAGCGGTGGGCACTCGGGCAGCTCGAGTTCGAGCGATCGATCCGAGGAGATCGCCCGGGCTTACGCGTTCGCGGTATGGCTGGCGGAGACATCGCCGGACGGGTTCACAGCGCTCGCTCCGACCAAGGGCAAGAAAGGTGGTCGTCACGTCGGGTGATGTGCCGTCGCCTTGACGCTCAGGCGGCTGCGTCGTGCGTCGGGCGCCGACGACGCCACGCGTCCGCTGCAAGCCAGACCCAGACCGGCGCCGCATGGAGCAGCGCGACGCCGTAGTTATGGATCTCGCCGCTGCCCTGGTTCACGAGCGGCAGAAACAGGTAGTAGACCGGCAACGTCACCGAGGCGAGCAACAGTGGCGGGCATGGGATCGCCGCCGCCAGCGGCAGGAACCAGAGCGCGTACCAGGGGAACTGCGCGGGGGCGAGGTAGAACACCGTCGCGGCCGTCAGGGTGGCGGCCAAGAGAAGGCTCTGGAGCGTTGCCTGCGCGCGCCACGCCAGCCGCAGGGCGATCGCCACCGTCGCAACGGCAATCAGGGCCCGCAACGTCCGTTGCCCCCAGAGGGCGCCGTCCGTCGCGTGATAGACGGCATAGCTCGCCCACGCGAACGGCGCGTTGTTGACCCACCAGTGCTGCGCGTACGCGCTGAGCCCGGCGTGGCTGTTCCGGGCGGCCGCGAGCGCCAGGGGAGCGACGAGTATCGCCACGACGACGGCGCCGACAACGGTCGGCCTTACGAGGCTGCGGGCTTGCCGCCAAACATGGAGTGCGAACAGCGGTACAAGCAGCACGGGCCAGAGCTTTACGCCGATCGCCAGAGCCAGCAGGACCGCCGCCCAGACGTCGCGGCCGCGCCAGAGGAGCAGGACGGCGCCGAGCAGCAGCGGCGGCATCAGCGCCTCGCTGTGGATCGTGCCGTGACTCGACCACACCACAATGGGATTGAGCCAGAAGAGCGCGGCCAGCGCCGGGGCGTGACCGGTTTCGCGGAAGACGACGGCGAGGATTGCGAGGGCTGTCAGTTCGGCCAGCAGGAAAACGGCCCGCAGGCCATCCGGATTGAACGGCGCGATCCAGGCCGCAACGGCGAATGCCAGCTGCGACGTGCCGGGGTAGATGGTGCTCAGCTCCGGGAAATTGATGCGCGGGAGGATCGCTGCCCCTCGCTCGGCGAGGGAGGCGAGATGGGCGGCGGCCGACGTGCCCCGCATCGCCGCCAGAGGCGGGAGCGCATAGGGGTCGTGACCGGCCGCGAGCACGGCGCCGTCCCAGAGATAGCGAAAGTAATCGTCGTCGATCTCGATCGGCACGCCGTACCAGACGACGCGCATGGCGAGGCCTGTCAGAAGGACGGCTCCCATCAGGACAAGACTGGATCGGGTCGTCCGCGTCAGCGCCGGGATGGCCAGCAGGCCGGCGAGGGCCGGGACGGCGAGCAAAAGTACGACCGGTGCGGCGCTTACCAGCGTCGTGAAACTGGCCTGGGTCCATCCCGGCGAGAGCCGGGCCATCACGAACTGGCATGCGATCAAAAGGACAGCGACGGCGCCGAGCAGCACCCGATCCCGATACCGGGTGTCTCGTCCCGCTTCTTGCCGCACACGCATTCCCCGAGTGCTGATCACCAACCGTGCACCCGCCATAGGCGGGCTTCGGTGCGCACTCAAGCGGCAAGCGCCAAGATCACCAAACTGTCAGCGCGTGTTACCGCAGCCGGGCTATTCGGCTGCGTCGGCCTTGCGGGGCGTCGCGTTATCGACGATCACCGGGCTCTCGTAATAGGTGAGTTCCGGCGGGGCGCCGTAGCGCTCGGCGATGTAGCGCTTCCAATCGGCGGTGTAGACGTTGTCGGCTGCGGCCCGGCTCTCCCACAGGTAGACGCCGCCGCCGGTGTGGGTCGCCTCGTCGAAGATGTAGTATTTGCGCACGAGGCCCGCGAGCCCTTCGTATTTCGGCGCCGAGCCACGGAACAGGGCCTCGGCGTCGGCGAGCGTCACCGTCGCCGGCAGCTTGAAACGAACGATGGCTGTGATCATGGTGTCAGCTCCCGCGTGGACGTTTCGGTTGCGCCCCGATCCTACGCCGCTCGTGCGCGGCGTCCAGCGCCCGCATCACTCGGCCGGAAAGAGTTCCGTCGACAGATAGCGCTCGGCGGCGGAGGGCGCGAACGTGACGATCGACTTGCCGGCGAACTCGTCGCGGCCTGCCACGGTGAGAGCCGCGGCCACGTTGGCGCCGGTCGAGATGCCACCCGGTATGCCCTCGACGCGCGCCACCAGTCGGGAAACGTCAAAGGCCATCTCGTTCGGCACCGTGATCACCTCGTCGATCAGGCCACGTTCGAGAATCGAGGGAACGAACCCCGCGCCGATGCCCTGGATCTTGTGCGGGCTCGGCTGGCCACCCGAGAGAACCGGACTGGCCGACGGCTCGACGGCGAACACCTTCATGCCGGGACGTCGCGCCTTCAGAACCCGCGCGCAACCCGTCAGGGTGCCGCCGGTGCCGATGCCGACCACCAGCGCATCGATGTTGCCGCCGGTGTCGGCCCAGATCTCCTCGGCAGTCGTCTTCTCGTGGACCAACGGGTTGGCCGGGTTGTCGAACTGGGCCGGCATGACGGCGCCGGGCGTCGCGGCGACGATCTCCTCGGCTTTCGCGATGGCGCCCTTCATGCCCTTCTCGCGCGGGGTCAGCACGATCTCGGCGCCGAGATGGGCGAGGATCTTGCGGCGTTCGATCGACATCGAGTCCGGCATCGTGAGGATCATCTTGTAGCCGCGGGCCGCCGCCACGAACGCGAGACCGATGCCGGTGTTGCCCGACGTCGGTTCCACCAGCGTGCCGCCGGGCTTCAGGCGACCGGAGGCCTCCAGCGTGTCGATCATGGCGACGCCGATGCGGTCCTTGACCGAACTCAGCGGATTGAAGAACTCGAGCTTCAGGAGGATGTCGGCCTTGGCTCCTGCCGCCGCCCGGAGCCGCGACAGGCGGACCAGCGGCGTGTTGGCGATCGTTTCGGCGATGTTCTCGTAGATCTTGCCGCGTCCGATGCGTCCGATGGCGGCCAAGGTCCTGATCTCGTGCGTCGCGGTCATCGTGGCGTTCCTTCGTGGCTGACGGCTCGGTCTTTTTGTTTGGCCTAGACCCGGCGCGCCGGCAGAGCAAGCGCCCGGGAGAGAGCGGTCGTGCCGGGGGCTGAGGTGCCGACAGCTCAAATTTTTCGTGTCAGCGCCTCGGGATGGGCGACTTTTTCGAGCGGGCCGCCGTGGAGGTGGCGGCTTTTCTTTTCTGACCGCCTGTCGTGGCCCTTGACTTCGCGGCATTTGGTTTGGTTCCGGTAGAGCCGAAGCCACCACTGCCGCGCGCCGTCGCGCCGACGGCCTTCACTTCGGCGAGCGTCGCCTGCACGACGGGCGCGATCACCAGCTGCGCGATGCGCTCGCCGCGCGTGATCGTAAAGGGCTCGGCGCCGAGATTGACGAGGATCACCTGCACCTCGCCCCGATAGTCGGCGTCGATTGTGCCGGGGCTGTTCAGCACGGTGACGCCGTGGCGAGCGGCGAGGCCCGAGCGCGGGCGCACCTGGCCTTCGTAGCCGGGCGGCAGTTCCATCACGAGACCGGTCGGGACGAGCGCCCGGGCGCCCGGGGCGAGCGTCAGTGGCGCATCGGCCGGAACGGCTGCCGACAAATCGAGGCCGGCTGCCTGCGCGGTCTGGTAGGCCGGGATCGGCAGATCGGCGGCGTGCGGGAGGCGGAGCAGCCTGACGCGCGGCTTTCGGCTGACGGTCGCCATCAGGTCGTGGCCGTCAGGGTGAGGAGGTGACTGGCGGCCCGCTCCATCAACACTCGGGCGACGGCCGGTTTGTCCATTTCCGGCCAGCTGTCGACACCGGTCTCGGTGATCAGGTGCACCGTGTTCCGGTCGCCACCCATGATGCCTGTTTCAGGGCTGACGTCGTTGGCAACGATCCAGTCGCAGCCCTTCGCCTTGCGCTTCTTCCGCGCATACTCGAGGACGTTCTCGGTCTCGGCGGCGAAGCCGATCACCAGCGGCGGACGACGGCCGGGCGGCTCGTTGGCGATGGTGCGCAGGATGTCGGGGTTCTCGACCAGCTCGAGGCGCGGGGTACGGCTCTTGCCGTCCTTCTTGATCTTCTCGTCAGTGGCGTTGGCGACGCGCCAGTCGGCGACGGCGGCTGCAAAGACCGCACAGTCCGCGGGGAGTGATGCCTCGACCGCTGCCAGCATGTCGCGCGCGGACTCGACGTGGATCACGTCGACGCCGGCCGGATCGGGCTGTGCCGACGGACCCGAGACGAGCGTCACGCGGGCGCCGAGCGCCGCTGCCGCCGCCGCGATGGCGTGGCCCTGCTTTCCCGACGACCGGTTGGCGATGTAGCGCACGGGATCGATGGGCTCGTGGGTTGGTCCCGACGTGATCAGCACGTGGCGCCCGGCAAGTGGCCCCTTCGCCATTCGATGCGTTGCGGTGGTCGCAAGGCGCGCCTCGATGGCGGCGAGGATCTCGTGCGGCTCGGCCATGCGGCCGGGACCGGCTTCGTTCCGTTCAGCCATCTCGCCGCTGTTCGGGCCGACGATCGCGATGCCGTCGGCGGCCAGTTGCGCCACATTGCGCCGGGTCGCCGGGTGGCGCCACATGAACGGGTTCATCGCGGGCGCGACCAGCACCGGCTTGTCGGTCGCGAGCAGGACGGCGGTCGCGAGATCGTCGGCGTGGCCGCCCGCCATCTTGGCAAGAAGGTCCGCGGTTGCGGGCGCAACCACGATCAGATCGGCCTCGCGGGACAGGCGGATGTGGCCGATCTCTCGCTCATCGTCGAGGCTGAACAGGTCAGCGAACACCCGGTCGCCGGTCAACGCGCCAACCGAGAGGGGCGTCACGAACTCCGCGGCGGCCCTGGTCATGACGGCCCGCACGCGATAGCCCCTGTCGCGGGCGCGACGGATCAACTCCAGGCACTTGTAGGCGGCAATGCCGCCGCCGATGACGAGGAGGATGCGCTTCGAGGTCTCTGACACGGTGGTCGCTCACGATCGGCCGGGGCGGCGGCTGGCGATGGACGAGGACGGGCGACGGCCCGACCGTTGGGGCCTGTGTCTAGCACAATTCGCTGGAGCGCTGCACGAGGCGACGGCGGGAGGGCTAACCGAATGTGGCTGTCACCGCCTACTCGGCGGCGGCCTTTCTGGCTGCATCCGGCTCAGGTGCAGCCTTGGACGGTGATGGCTGGGGCGCGGCCTTGGCGACGGCTGCCGGGACCGCAACATCGGCCGCCGCCGGGCGCGCCCGGCGCAAAAGGAGCGCTGCCGGTACGGCGCAGGCGGCGACGATCGTGAACAGGCCAAAGGCGTTGATGTAGGCGATCACGGAGGCCTGCCGCGTCACCTCGCGCGAGAGGCGGGAGAGGCCGGCCGACGTCGAAGCATCCCACGCGCCCACGACCCACGGCAGCGACAACGCGGGATTGAACGGGTTCAGCACTTCGATCATGCGGGCGTAGTTGGCGCCGGTCGAGGCGACGATGCTGGCGATCGTGACGGAGATGAACAGGCTCGAGCCCAGGTTCCGCAGCAGGTGGAACACGCCAAGCGCTTCCGGTCGCTTCCTCGGCTCGAGGTCTGAGAACGTCGCGATCGACAGCGGCACGAAGACGATGCCGATACACATGCCCTGCACCATGCCGTTCACGGCCAGTTCCCACGGCGTGACGTCGATGTTGATGAAGGTCAGCCATAGCCCGGACATGGCGAGCAGGCAGAAGCCGGTCGCCATCGACAGCCGCGGGTCGATCCGCTCGATCCACATGGCGAGGAAAAACCCGATCAGACCGCCCACACCGCGGCTGCCGATGACCCAGCCGACGAGGGCATCCGGGTAGCCCACGTGCTGGCGGAGCAATGTCGGCAGAATCACCATCGGCGTAAATGCCAGCATGCCGAACAGCGTGACCAGCAGGAAGCCTAGGGCGAGGTTTCGATTGGTCAGGAGCCGCAGGTCGAGAAACGGCTTCTCGGCCGTCACGCTATGGGCGATGAAGACGTAGAAGCTCACCACGCCGACGATGCTCGCGACCACGAGCTGCTGGCTCTCGAACCAGTCGAGCCGTGGCCCTCGGGCGAGCAGGTACTGCAGGCAGCCGACGGCGATCGACAGCGACAGGAAGCCGATCCAGTCGAAGCGGATGCGCTCTGTCTTCTGGTCGCGCGGCAGCAGCAGGAACAGGCCGAGAAATGCGAGGACGCTCACGGGCAGGAGCATGTGGAACGCCCATCGCCAGCCGATGTCCTCGGCGAGCTGACCGGCGAGCGTCGGGCCGATGATGGGGCCGAGGATGACGCCCATGCCGTTCATGCCCATGACGAAGCGGTGCTGCTCCTTGGGGTAGATGTCGAGCAGGATCGATTGGGCCAGAGGGACCGTGGGTGCGCCGATGGCACCCTGCACGATGCGCCAGAAGATCAGCGTCTCGAGCGATGGGGCGAGACCGCACATCAGGGTCGACAAAACGAAGCCCGCCACGCACGTGCACATCGTGCGGCGACGACCGAACCGGGCCACCAGCCAGCCCGTCATGGGGGTCGCGATCGCAATGGCCAGAATGTTGAACGTGACGATCCAGGACACCTCGTCCGGGGTCGCCGACATGGCCCCCTGGATCTGCGGCAGGACCGTCGAGACGACCAGGATGGTCGTGAAATAGAGCGTTACGGTCAACATGCCGGACACCAGAATGGCCGCGCGCCGCAGCGCGGTCAGTTCCTGGGTGTCGGCAGCCTGGCTCATGTCGATGCGGTTCCAACGGGTGCCGCGTCATGGTTACACTTGGTCGCTGGTTTGCCTAGCTTCGCGGCCAATTCCGGTTACGCAGTTGCGAGGACCTTGCGGCAAGCTCGCTTTCGGGCGCGATCCTGCTCTAGTCTTGCGCCATATCAGTCAGGGAGATGCCACCATGTCTCAGATGCTCGGGTCGGGGGAGTATCGCTACCGGGTGATCGAGAACTGGGCGAAGCTGCCCGACGGATGGGAGTTCATGGACGTCGGCGCCGTCGGCGTCGATTCCAAGGACCGCGTCTACGTCTTCAATCGCGGCGCGCATCCGATGATGGTGTTCGACCGTGACGGTTCGTTCATCACAAGCTGGGGCGAGGGCGTGTTCAAGCGCGCGCACGGCCTTCACATCGACAAGGACGATTTTCTCTACTGCACCGACGACGGCGACCACACGGTGCGCAAGTGCACGACGGACGGCAAGGTCGTGATGACGCTCGGCGTGCCGGGAAAACCCGCCCCGTTCATGTCCGGCGAGCCGTTCCACCGGTGCACGCATACCGCACTCAGTCCCAAGGGCGAGATCTACGTTTCCGACGGCTACGGCAACGCCTCGGTGCACAAGTTCACGCCAGACGGCCGCCTCCTCAAGTCGTGGGGTGAGACGGGGACCGGGCCGGGGCAGTTCAATCTCGTCCATAACATCGTCACCGACGCCGATGGCTGGGTCTATGTGGCGGACCGCGAGAACCACCGCGTGCAGGTCTTCGACGGCGATGGCCGCTACGAGACCGAGTGGCGCAACCTGCACCGGCCCTGCGGCCTCTACTGCGCCTGCGGCAAGGGCACCACGACGCCGACTTTCTTCGTCGGTGAGCTCGGGCCGGGCATGCCTGTCAACCTCGCCTACAAGAATCTCGGGCCAAGGCTTTCGGTCGTCGACAGTCAGGGTAAGTTGATCGCGCGTCTTGGCGGCGAGGAGGGTGCGGGCCTCGAGCCGGGGCGGTTCATCGCGCCGCACGGCCTTGCGATCGACAGCCGCGGCGACATCTATGTCGGTGAGGTCTCGTACACCAACTGGCCGACAGCATTTCCCGGCCAGCCGATGCCGAGGCCGCTCCGATCACTGCAGAAGCTCGAGCGGGTGAGCTGAGGACGCTGTCCGAATGGCTGGCATGGACGTCGAGGAAACGAAGCGCATCGTCGCCGACCTGCTGCAGGACCACCTGCCGACGGGGTGGGGCTACCGCGTGCGCGTCAGCCCGAGAGCCGAGCACCTCCCGCCCGAAGACGTGACGCCCAACGATCTCAGCTGGCACATCTGGCGGCCGGAGGATATCGGCGACCGGTTCCGCTATTACCGGCTCGAGCTGGTCGGGACCTCGAGCCACGAGTTCGTCATCACACACGGCAACGTCGACGAAGGGCCGCGGCCGAGCCCGGAGATGGCGACGGTGTTCACCACGTGGACGGCAGACGTGGTGCTTTCGGCTATCGTCAAGGGCAAGGGCGCGCACGGCCCGAACCGCTACGGCGTGACGTGAACTGGTCCGCCAAGGTTCAGGCCCGGGCGCCTCGCGCCTGACGGATGCGTGCCAGAGCGGCCTTCGCATCGAGGCGGCCGTCGTAGAGGGCGCGTCCCGTGATGGCACCTTCGAGGCGGGCGTTCTCGGGCCTAAGCAGCGCTTCCACGTCGTCCATGCTGGCAAGGCCACCGGAGGCGATCACCGGGATCGAGGTCGCGGCGGCGAGGGCTGCCGTCGACGGCAGGTTCAGGCCCTTCAAGATGCCGTCGCGGTCGATGTCGGTGTAGATGATGGCCGCGACGCCGGCGTCCTCGAAGCGGTGGGCGAGGTCGACGATGGTCAGCTCGGACGTCTCGGCCCAGCCCTCGACGGCGACCTTGCCGCCCTTGGCGTCGATGCCGACGGCCACGCGGCCGGGGAACTTCCGGGCTGCTTCCCGCACGAGGGCAGGGTCACGCACCGCGATCGTACCCAGAATGACGCGGCGGATGCCCTTCGCCAGCCACGTCTCGATAGTGGCGAGGTCGCGAATGCCGCCGCCGAGCTGGACCGGCATGCGGACGGCCGCCAGGATCGCCTCGACCGCTGCGCCGTTGACCGGGTGGCCGGCGAAGGCGCCGTTCAGGTCGACGATGTGCAGGTACTCGAAGCCCTGCTCCTCGAAGGTGCGGGCCTGGGCCGCCGGGTCGTCGTTGAAGACGGTCGCCTCGCTCATCTCGCCGAGCTTCAGGCGGACACACTGGCCGTCCTTGAGATCGATCGCGGGAAAGAGGATCATGGCAGCGCGTTCCTCGGCTGGAGCGGCCGGGGCTTGCCGGCATCGCGACCGGGATCGGCCACGAGAATGCTCGAATTTCGCGTGATCAATGGAACGAATGAGGAATTGAGGTCAAGGGTCGCCGTGCTCGCGTGTCCGTCAGAGTCAGAAACACAGGTTAACGCCGGGGCTGCGCCAGCCCTCGGCGAGGCGGAAGCGATCGAGATCTGGATCGGACGCTGGCTGCGGCTCCGACCGAAGCACCTCGCAGCGCGGTTCGGCTGCGATCCGAAGCGGCTCTACGAGATCTGGTGGGGCGAGCGCTTTCCGGGCTCGCGGGGCAAGGCGGAGGCGCTGTTTCGCGAGCGCTACCCGCATGCCGTCGACCGGACGGCCTTCGGGTATCGGCGCATTCCCGCCGTCGCCTGCCGTGCCGATACGCACCGGCAGCTCAAGCTGTTCGAGTGAGGCCGGAGCGACCGGGGTGTGGCTTCATCCCTTCGAGCGGTCCGGAAGGAGGATGCCGGCGGCGAGGCGACCTGCGCCGACGGCCTGCCCCAGCACGCGCCGCCAGTCGGTTGCGCGGCGAGCTTCGGCAACACGGCGCATGAGGCTCGCACTCTTGGCGGCCGGAAGCGCGTCGACGAGCTTCGCCCATACGAGATCGACGTTGTAGCTCTCCCGGTCGGGGGCAAGGCTCACCGGCACGATGTCTGCGATCGGCCGTCCGAGATCCTCGGCGACGGCGTCCATGGCATCGCGGATCGAGCGCGCCTTCGGCGTCGAGGGGTTCGCTATGTCGTAGGGGGGGCTCCATTCGGTGAACGGACGTAGCCGGTCGACATGCGTCATGACGATGACGACGGGCGGCGCTGGGCGCTCGGTGCGGGCCGCGAAATGGGCCCGGATGGCGGCCAGGCCGGCGCGATCCATCTCGCGGTCGGGGCGGTCCGCCGCCACAACCCATAGGATGAGGTCACATTCGTCGGCGTGGCTCGTCAGGGCGGACTGATCCTCCGGGCGGGTCAGTCCGGGGCTGTCGACGAGCACCACGGGGGGCTTGCCGTCGCGCTGTACCTCGTAGGCCGTGTAGGCGCGCGTCTGCGGAAGGGCGTCGGCGGCGGCGTGGATTTCGTTCGCGAGCGCATTGATCAGGCTCGATTTGCCACTCCCCGACCGGCCGGCGAGCAGCAAGCGCAGCGGTGCCGAGGTGGCGGGATCGGGGCCGGCCTCGGCCTTCAAACGACCCGAGGGCAACTCGGCTTCCGGGACGGCAAGCCGGCCGCTGTAGAGGTCGATGGCGGCCTCGCCGACTTCACGCACGAAGGTGGCGAGCAATCGCTTCGCCAGCTCGTCCTTGAGGCCGGCGTACATCTCCTTGCTCAGGCGCTCGCGGATTTCCTGCGTTACAGCGGACACGGGGTTCATCAGCCGCACCACGCGCCAGATGTCGTAGGCGCTCGACGCCACGTCGATGACAGATCGCCAGCGGTAGAGCTGGAGCACCTGCCCGACGGTGAGCCGGTCGCCCAATGGCACGTTCGCGACGACGAGGGGGCGAAGGCGCTGGCTCACCCGCTCGATCAGGGTCAGCGCCTCCGGAACGGTGAAGGCCCAGAGAGGCTCGCGCGCCTCCGGACGGAGATGCCGGGCGACGGCTTCGACGGTGGCGAGGCCGAGGTTGGTCAGGGCTTCCCGGCCCGTGATGGCCTCCGGATCGACCGTGCGGGCCATGGTTTCGACGGCCTCTCGCGCGGCCTTTTCGCGGGGCGAGGATACGTCGCTCCCGGGAGCTACGGGTTTCGTGGTCACGTCGTCCCTGAGCGCAGCCGCTGCCCGGCGCAGGAGCCAGACCCGAACCCCGAACGCAGCCACCGACACGGCCAGAGCGGCACCCAGCCAGTAGAAGAAATAGCCGTTCTGCCAGAGCCAGAGCCATCCGAACGGGACAAGGGCGAGCGTCGGCAGGACGACCGCGATCGAAAGCGCGGCCCAGCCGATCCAGCTCCGGAGCCTATCGTTTGCCATCGGCTGCCCCATCGGTGGGTTCGCTACCGCCGATTCCGCGGGCGCGTGCGATCTCGAAGGCGCGGGTCAGGGCATCGCGATAGGCGGTGGCGACGGCAGCCGGGTCAGAGACACCGCGCCGACGCTGGTCGAGGAACATCAGCGCCGCCTTGCCGAGTGCGTAGGTCGTCGCGAAGCTGGTGGCGGCGGCGGCGGCCGAGCCGACGGTCTGGCCGTAGACCGGGATCAGCTTCACGAGCTGCCGGATGCCGAACTGGGCGGCAAAGCGGGTCACGATCGAGGCACCGAGGCCGGCGCCGAACTCGCCCAGGATGCGGCGGTCCCATTCGACGCCCTGACGGGCTGCGAGCGCGTGCAGCATCCGCGCCTGCACGCCGGGCACGGCTATGGCGCCAGCAATCGGCACCAGATCGACGGCCGCGGCCGCTGCGGCATGGCCGAGGATCAAAGGGTTCGTGTCGCGGGCCTCGCGGCGGCGTGCCGATGCCCGCATCTCGCCGATCAGCGCGCCGATGCCGGCAGGTGCCGCTTCGACGAGGGCCTCCGTCAACGGCTCCAGGCCATAGTGGCGCGGCTCGTAGCCGTCGCCGGCCTGGGTGAAGTCGATTGGCACGAAGCGAATGGGGCCTGTACCGCCGATGCGGGAGAACAAGCTCCGCTGGTGCGCAAGGCTGCGGGTGAGGCGATCCGGGATCTCGGCCAAACGTTCCGGGAGTGATTGGCCGTCCGGTCCGAACGGATAGGGCAGGACATGGCCGGCGTCGGGCGGGTAGGCTTCGTGCAGGCAGGTCTGGGCCACCAGCAGCGGCCAATCGGGATGGCGGCGACGGACGGCTGCGACCGCGTCGAGGATGGCATCCTGCTGATGGTCGGTCGCGCGCATCACGATCAGCACGACGTGGGACTGGCGCTCGGCAAGCGCGAGGTCGTCGGCCGCGTCATAACCCACCTCGCCGAGGCCGCGCGTGTCGAGAAAGCGGACCGCGGGAGCCTCGACCGGGAAGTCGAATACCCGTGCCGTCCGCGTGCAGGGCCGAAAGCCCGAGCCGACCTCGGCTGCGGTGGCCCCGGTAATGGCGGCAACGATGGAACTCTTGCCCGACTGGACCTTGCCGAGCATCCAGACGATCGGCGCACCTTCCAAGGCACGGTTCGAGAGGTCGCGATCGGCTGTTTCGCCGGCCTCCATGAGGCCTGCCCAATAGTCGGCGAACCGCCCGTAGATGGTTCGTTGACCGCCCTCCGAATCCGATGCCATGGCCTCGTCGATGCCTCCCGCGACGCCACGGCCGCAGCCGTACTCCAGCCGGGACGATCCCAGCCGGACCATTCCGCTACACTCGCGCCAGGATATGGGAACCCGGCGCGGCTGGTTCAATTGAAGGCTGGCCAGCCAGCCTCAACCGAGCACCGGAAGCGCCAACAATAGGGTAAACCCGTTGAGCATCAGGAAGGTTCCGAGACCGGCCAGGATACCGCTGCCGATCAAGAGGCGGTTGCCGCCGACGATCAGCGACACCGAGGCCAGCACAATGGCGATCTGCAACAGCGCCTCGGCGAAGTCGAAATAGGGGTCCTTGCGCAGTGCCACGTCGCGCTCGGCCTCGAGGGCCTTTGCGCGCTTGAACAGCTCGTCGAGGCCCTCGTTCTTTGCCTTGTCGCTCGTATATTTGGCGACTGTCGCGCGATAGGCCGCAATCTTTTCCTCGATCGCGCGCCGGCCATCTCCGTTGAGCGCCGGATTGGTCTTGAGCTGCAACTCGAGATCGTCGGCGGCGACCGAGTAGGACGTCCGGCGGATGTTCTTCGCCTGGAAGAACGCCCACATGTTGGTCACTTCGATGTTGGCGCGGGTCGCGTCCTTGGCGGCATTGCCGCCGCCCATGCCACAGATCGCGAGCAGGGTGGCCAGGATGCCCACGTAGACGCCGATCCACTTCGTCCGGCCATCTTCTGCCGTCTTGAGTTCGCTGATATCGACCATAGATCCCGCCTCATCCCCGTCCCGTGCCCCAGCATCGCTGTGAAAGCGGCGGATACTCGGCAGACTGACCAGACGCGTCACCGGTCAGATTGCCGCAGGCTCGGTCCGGCCGTCATCTTCGCCGGGCGGCGTGTTAACGACGAGGCGTCATCCGAGATGGCCCCATGGGACGAACCAGGAGCGGCCCGATGTCCAGCCCCTACGCATTCTCAACCGAGCAGCTCGAGGCGGCCGCTGCGCTCGTTCATCGCGCGATGCCGCCGACGCCGACCTTCGCCTGGCCGCTGCTCGCGAGCCACGCCGGCACCGAAATCGTCGTCAAACACGAGAACCACACGCCGACGGGCGCCTTCAAGATCCGGGGTGGCGTCGTCTACATGGACGCGCTGGCGCAGCGGGAGCCGGGCGTTACGGGCGTGATCACGGCGACGCGGGGAAACCATGGCCAATCCATCGCGCGGGCCGCGAAGGGCGCGGGGCTCGGCGCAACGATTCTCGTACCCTTCGGGAACTCGGCCGAGAAGAACACCGCCATGCGCGGGTTCGGCGCACGCCTCATCGAGCACGGGCGTGATTTCGACGAAGCGAAAGCGGAAGCCGCCTGGCTCGCCGAGGCGGACGGGCTGCACATGGTGCCGTCGTATCATCCGGATCTGGTCCGTGGCGTGGCGACATACGCGCTGGAGCTTTTCCGCAGCGCGGGCGATCTCGATGCCGTCTTCGTGCCGATCGGGATGGGCTCGGGGATCTCGGGACTGATCGCGGCGCGCGACGCGCTGGGCCTCGAGACCGAGATCATTGGCGTCACCGCCGATCAGGCCCCGGCCGTGGCGCTCTCGTTTGCGGCCAAAGCGCTCGTTCCGACCAATTCCGCCCGGACCTTCGCGGACGGCATGGCCTGTCGTGAGCCGCATCCCGATGCCATGGACGTCATTTGCCGCGGCGCCGGCGATGTGGTGCGCGTGACCGAGGACGAGATCGCGGAGGCGATGCGGGTGATCTTCGAGACGACCCACAACGTTGCGGAAGGGGCAGGTGCGGCGGCCTTCGCCGCACTCATGAAGGATCGGCGCCGGCGCCCAGGGGCCCGACTCGGCGTCATTCTCTCGGGCGGCAACGTCGACAGGCCTGTCTTCGCACAAGTCCTCGCGGGACAGACACCGGACGCCGGGTGATGTTAGTGGCCAAGTCGGCCGGCGATTTGCTAACTTGGCGAAAGATGAATCAAACCAGCCGGGTTTCTGTCATGTGCCCGCGAGGTGAAACGATGTTCAAGCGAGTCGCGAGGCTGCGGTGCCGGTTCGTCACGATAATCGCCGCTGCGATGCTCTGCGCTCCAGCGGCGCCAGACGTGGCTCACGCCCGATCGGGCAATAGCGAAGCCGGTGGCCAATCCCTGCTCGGCAGCTATCTCGCAGGGCGCATCGCCCGCGGGCAGCACGACATGGCGGCCGCAGCCGAGTACTATCGGTCGGCCCTCGAGCGTGATCCGGGCAATCTGCCGCTCATGGAGCAGGCGCTGCTCATGGAGACGTCGGAGGGGCGGTTCCAGAGCGCGAAGGAACTCGCGACCCGCATCGCCAGCCAGCAGACCGATCACCGGATGGCGCGGCTCATCCTCGGAATCGAGGCTGCGACGGCGAAGCGCTACGAGGACGCCTTCGACCAGTTCTCCGCCCAGGGCAACGGCCTGATGGAACAACTGACACTCGCCCTCGCGCGCGGATGGATGAAAGCCGGCACCGGCGAAATCGCGCAAGCGATCAAGGAGGCGGACACGGTCAATCAGGCCGAATGGGCGCGCTTCTACGTCCGCTACCACAAGGCGCTGATGTACGACGTGGCCGGGCAGCCGGGCGAGGCCAAGGCGGCGTTCGATCGCCTGTTCCGGAGCGACACCAAGTCATTCCGCGTGGCACTCGCCTACGCGCATCACGCGTCCGCCAACGGCGACAACAGGCTCGGCATTTCGGTGCTTGAAGAGCATGCGCGCAAGACCGGTGGCACGATGCATCCGGTGGCCCGCGACCTTGCGGCGCGCCTCAAGGCAGGCGAGCGGGTCGGCTTGCTGGTCGGTTCTGCCAATACGGGACTGGCGGAGATCTTCTATGGTCTCGGCGAGGCGCTCGCCAGCGAGGGCGGGATCAGCGTGGGCGCGATCTATCTGCAGATGGCACTCCGGCTCGAGCCGAACTCGCCATTCGCGCTGGCGGCGCTCGCCAACGTCTACGAGACGACCAAGAACTACGACGCGGCCATCCGGGCCTACGAGCGCATTCCGGCCGGTTCGCCGCTCGAACAGGCGATCGACATCCGGAAGGCGCAGAATCTCAACCTGCTCGAGCGGGTCGACGATGCCAAGGCGTTGCTCGACAAGCTCCTCGAACGCGATCCAAACGATATTCGTGCGCTCGATGCGCTCGGCAACCTGATGCGCGGCCGCAAGCGTTACGATGAAGCCATCGACTATTATTCCCGGATCATCGCCGGCATAGAGAAGCCGGAGCCGAGGCATTGGCCATACTTCTATGCCCGCGGCACAAGCTACGAGCGGACGAAGCGCTGGCCGCTCGCGGAGGCCGATCTGCAAAAGGCGCTGCAGCTGTCGCCGGATCAGTCGCTCGTGCTCAACTATCTCGGGTACTCGTGGGTCGATCAGGGGATCAATCTCAAGCAGGGCCTGAAGCTCATCGAGAGGGCCGTGCAGTTGAAGCCCGACGACGGCTATATCGTCGATAGTCTCGGGTGGGCGCATTTCCGGCTCGGCAACTTCAAGCAGGCGGTCAAGTATCTCGAGCGCGCCGTGGAACTGCGCCCTGAAGACCCGACGCTCAATGATCACCTCGGGGACGCCTTCTGGCGCGTCGGGCGTCGCCGTGAAGCCTACTTCCAGTGGCGGCAGGCGCTGACGCTGAAGCCGGAGCCCGAGGAAGTCGACAAGATCAATCGCAAGCTCGAGGACGGACTGCCGGATCTCGTGCAGGGCAAGCCCGTCAAGCCCCGCAAAGTGAAGGCGCAACGTCCTGCGCAAGAGCGCAAGCGGGCGTCGAGCGACTACGAGCCGGTCCGGCCGGGCCTGCAATAGGCAGACGGGCGAGGTCGCATCGGGCGCGGAACGTCATGGTTCACAGGTCGCTGACAGAGCTGGCCCCGGCCAAGGTGAACCTGTCGCTCCAGGTGCTCGGCCGGCGATGCGACGGCTATCATGAACTCGACAGTCTCGTGGCGTTCGCCGGCCACGAAGCGAGTGACCGGTTGACCCTGGTCGGCGATGCGCCGGATGGGCTCGCCGTTTCAGGCTTGACGTCGGTGCAGCTCGATGGCGGCCGGAACCTCGTCTCCATAGCGATCGAGGCCGCTCGGCGGCAGTGGCCGCACGTCAGGGCCGGGCGGTTCGAGCTCGAGAAGCGGTTGCCGGTCGCGGCCGGCATCGGGGGAGGCTCGAGTGATGCGGCGGCGGCCATCCGGCTGCTGCAACGGCTCAATCCGGAGATCGCCGGGGACCTCGTCTGGGCGGAGATCGCCAAGTCTATTGGGGCCGACGTGCCCGTCTGTCTCGAGCCGGTTGCCGGTCGCATGACCGGGATCGGTGCCGAAGTGGAGCGGCTGGCTGCATTTCCGCGGCTCGATGCCATCCTGGTCAATCCCGGGGTGCCACTCGCGACAGCGGCGGTCTTCAAGGCGCTCGACGCGCGAGCGGTCGACGGGCCACCGAGACGTCTCGTGCTGCCGCAGCTCGCGACGGCCGACGACGTCATCGAAGCCCTGGCGAGCCGGCCAAACGACCTGCAGCGGGTGGCGGTCGCGCTCTGTCCAGCCGTCGCCGACGTGCTCGGCGTGCTAGCGCGCATGGAAGGCGCTCAGGTCGTGCGAATGTCGGGCAGTGGACCGACCTGCTTCGCGCTCGTCGACGGCGCCGATGCGGCCCGGCGGGGGGCTAACCGGATCGCGGCGGCCCATCCCGACTGGTGGGTGGTCGCGACCACCCTCGGGTGATCGCAGGTCGGCGTCAGGCCTCGGTGAACTTGAAGTGACTCTCGCCGTCGCGCGTGATGCGGCCCGCCGACGGCGACGGGAAGTGGCCGGTGCAGATCAGGGTCGAGGTATCGCAGAATCTCGAGAAGATGCGCTTCCGGCTTTCGCCGGCCTGCTTCGAGTCGTAGTCCGACATCATGCCGATCTCGGGATACTTCACCTGGATCGGCGAATGGACCATGTCGCCAGTCACCAGGGCATCGTGGCCCGGCTTGCCGGCCAGCACGCAGTACTGGTCGATGGTGTGGCCCGGGGCCGGTACCAACTGCACCAGATCGTTGAAGGCGTAATCGCTCTTGACGACGTCGACGCGGCCCGCCGCCACCACAGGCAAGACGCTGTCCGTCATCCAGGCGGCGGTTTCCGGCGCCTGGCGATGACGCTCGGTCCAGAACTCGAGTTCCCGATCCGAGAACACATAGCGGGCCTTGGGGAACGTCGGCACCCAGCGTCCGTTGTCGAGCCGGGTGTTCCAGCCGACATGATCGACGTGCAAGTGCGTGCACATGACGAAATCGATGTCGTTTACGCCCACGCCAGCCTCGGCGAGGCTCTTTTCGTAGCGGTCGGAGGCCATCATGTCCCAGAACGGGCGATGAGGACGCGGCTTGTGATTGCCGACGCACGTGTCGACGAGAATGCGATGGTGCTTCGTCTCGACGAGGTAGCTCTGGATACACAGCACCAGCATGCCGTTCCGGTCGACGTAGCGGGGCTGCAACCAATGGCTGTTGGCGGCCATCATCTCGGGCGTGAAGTTCGGGAAGAAGTCGTGGACCGGGAAGAACGGAGCTTCCTGCTCGATGATCCGTTTGATCCGGATCTCACCCAGCTCGATTGCGGCGCTCATCGGACGTTTGCTCCTCGTGATCCTGGCAGGTCTCGCGCGTCGGCGGTCGCACAACGATTGCGCTCACGGGCGGGCTTGTCCAGCGCGGACTAGGACTTCCCGGCAGTCGAAGCGATTTCGGCGTCGGTCGCGGCTGTCGTTGCAGTTCCGCTGCCTGCTTCCGCGGGTGCGAAGAGCGTCGAAATGGTCTCGCAAAGCACATTCATGCTCGCCTTCAGCCTGGGCACGTCCTTCAAGTCCTCGTGGACGAGCACATAGATCTCCCGGACGATCGCCGGCGGTCCCTCCTGATCGACAGGCGTCAGATCCGGCCACGCGGCGGCCATGATGCACGGCAAAAGCGCGATGCCCATGCCGAGACGAGCGGCCTGGATGCGATTGCCGAGATGATTGACGCGCAAGGCCGTGCGATTGGTGGCGAAATCCCGTTCCACCGCGCGGACCTCGGGCCATGCCGCCAATTCCGAAGGGTAGGCGATCACCTCGAAGTCGGAGCGCGGTACGGACTTCACGTAGCTCGTTGCACCGTAGAAGCGATACGACAGGTCCGCGACCTTGATGGCATGGATGCCGCTGTCCGACTGCGGCCGGGCCAACCGTACCGCCAGATCGGTCGCGTTTCGGGCGAGGTTCAAATTCTCCTGCGTAATGATCAGGTTCAGGTCCATTTCGGGATAGCGGACGTGGATTCGCGCCAACGCCGGAACGACCAGATAGGCGCCGACGGCTTCGGTGGCGGTGACACGAACCGGTCCACCGAGTTCCACCTGAAGGCCCGAAGCTGCCCGAACGATCGCCTCGGCACTCGTCGCCATCGGCTCGGCCAGCTCCAGAATGCGATGGCCAGCGTCGGTCAGGACGTAGCGGCCCGTGTCCCTCGTGAACAAGGCCTGAGCCAGATCGGCCTCGAGGTTCGAGATGCGGCGGCTCACAGTCACGTGCGTGATGCCGAGCGACCGCGCGGCGCCAGACAGGCTGCCGGTTCGCGCGAGTTCTATCAGCACCCGCAGGTCTTCCCAGTCGATGCGAGGTGAACGTTTCTGATCTGTCACTGTTCGAACTTTTGGGATGGTTATCTGCAAATTTCGAAGGCAATGCTTCTGTTCACAAGAAAGAGATTCATGGCTGGGGAATTGCGCGGCGTCAATTCGCCTCAGCCAGCTTTCGAATCGACGGGTCAAGCCTATGCGGCAAAACGGAAATCCGGTTCGGCCGGTCGAGGCTCAGTTTCGCGAGACAGGTGCCATGCAATCTTCACTGTCCGATTCCGAGCTGCAGGTCGATCGCAAGACGAAGCCCGTCGAGGATGCGTCGCTCGCGCATCTTCTGCACCGTGCCTGTCAGGTCGCCGACAGCATCTTCAACGAGGAAGCCGGCGCGACTGGGCTCACGACCCGCCAGTTCGCCGTTCTGATCGCCGTCGCGAACAACCGTGACGTGAGCCAGACCGGTCTCGTCGGAATTACCGGAATCGACCGTTCGACCGTTGCCGAGATCGTGAAGCGGCTCCTGCGGCGCGGCTTGATCAAGCGCAAGCGGACACGTCTCGATGCGCGTGCCTACGCGGTCCGTCTCTCCGACGACGGTGAAGCGCTTCTGCGCGAGGTTCGCCCGGCTGCCGAACGGGCAGAGCAGCGTCTTCGCCTCGCTTTCAGTGGTCTCGCCGCCGAGGAACTTAAGGCGGCGCTCGGGCATCTGATCGCGGCTTTTCCGCATAACCGATAACTTCGACGGCGCCCCGTTCAGCCGGACGTGATCCGGCCTTCGATCGTGCAGGGTTGCCGCGGGGACGCGGCTGATCTACTCGACGGTGCAGATCTGCATCCGAGGTCAGGGCCGTCACGTGTCGTTTTCCTCCTCCGTCTCTCTCGCGCTCGTCCTGTGTGACGGCTCTTCAGCCGGCGCCAGCTTCATGCGGCCCATCTCCAGCCCCTCGGTCGCCTTTTGCGAGGCGGCATGAACGGAGTGAGACAGATGCCAGCGCGACGCCGGCTGATCCTCGTTGGCGGAGGGCACGCACATGTCGTGGTGCTGAAGTCCCTCGGGATGACGCCAGAGCCCGGGCTCGACGTCACGCTGATCGCCAAGGAACTCGATGCGCCCTACTCGGGAATGCTCCCGGGCCATGTCGCCGGGCACTATGATCTCGACGCGTGCCATATCGATCTCGTCCGGCTCGCGCATTTCGCGGGCGCGCGTCTCGTCCACGGCGAAGCTGACGGCATCGACAGCCAGCGCCGGGACCTGCACATCGCTGGCCGACCGCCGCTCCGCTACGATCTCCTGTCGATCGATACCGGCATCACGCCGGCGCTCGACAGCATTCGCGGCGCTACCGAGCACGCCATTCCGGTCAAGCCGGTGTCGAGCTTCGCGCCCCGGTGGCGTGCGCTCGAGGCACGGGCCTTCAGCATCGGCGGGCCGCGTCGGATCACGGTCGTCGGCACGGGGGCTGCGGGATTCGAACTCGTCCTCGCCATCCGGCACCGTCTCCTCGAGGCGGCGCCTAGCGCCGGAATCGACGGGCGCTCCTTTCAGTTCACCCTCATCGGCAGCGGCCGGGTGCTGCCGACGCACAACGCCCGCGCGCAACGGCTCGGAGAGCAGGCGCTTGCCGAGGCCGGCGTGGCGGTGATCACGGGAGATGCCGCCATCGCCGTGACGGAGCGGGCCGTCGTTCTTGCCAGCGGACGCGAGGTGGCGAGCGATGCGACGCTGATCACAACCAAGGCGCAGCCACCCGACTGGTTCGCCGGGACCGGACTGGCGATCGACGACCGCGGCTTCCTCTCCGTCCGGCCGACGCTGCAGGTCGTGGGCGAGGACGATATCTTCGCGGTCGGAGACTGCGCGAGCGTCATCGGCTACCCACGCGAGAAGGCGGGCGTGTTCGCCGTCCGGCAAGGGCCGCCACTTGCCGAGAACATCCGCCTAAGGGCCCGGGGGATGGCGGCCAAGCCGTTTCGTCCCCAGTCGCAGTTCCTCACGCTCCTGTCCTGTGGAGGGCGTCAGGCGATTGCGGCGCGGGGACCGTTCGCCATGGCAGGTGCCTGGGCCTGGACGCTGAAGGACCGGATCGACCGCGGTTTCATGCGTCGCTTCCAGGATCTGCCATCTCCCATGGTGGCTGGCGCGGAGAATGCGGACGCGATGCATTGTGCAGGTTGCGCAGCAAAGGTCGGTCCCGTTCCGCTGTCCCGCGCTCTCGATCGGATCGAGGCGCTTGCGCCGGAGGCAATCGCGGGGCGCGGCGCCAGTCTCCTCCGACGCGACGACGTCGCGGTGCTCGATCTCGGGCCGGGTCCACTCCGGCTCGAAACCATCGATCATTTCCCGGCCATCTGGCCGGAGCCCTATCTGCTGGGCGAGATCGTCGCCGCGCACGCCATCTCTGACGTCCTGGCCAAGGGTGGTCGGCCGGACCACGCCCTGGCGCTCGTCGGCCTGCCGCCGGGGGCGCCACATCTCGTCGAGGACGATCTCGTTCAGCTGCTCGCCGGGGTGACGGCGGTGCTGCGGGCGCATGACGTCGGGCTGGTCGGCGGTCACACGGGGCGTGGAGAGGCGTTGGCGGCCGGACTTTTCGTATCGGGCAGCGTCGAGAGAGGTCACGTCGTCGCAAAGGGTGGCCTCGTACAAGGCGACGTGCTGGTGCTCACGAAGCCGCTCGGCTCGGGCATCGTCTTCGCCGGATGGATGCGGCGGCTGGCTCGCGCCCGCGAGGTGTCCGCCGCGCTCGCCGCCATGAGAGCGAGCAACGCCGCTGCCGCCCGGGTGCTGCTGGCATCGGATGTCCGAGCCATGACCGACGTGACCGGCTTTGGGCTCGCCGGGCACCTCATCGAGATGCTCGATGCGTCGGATGGACCGCTCGAGGCCGTGCTCGGGCTGGCGCAGATCCCCCGTTATCCGGGTGTCGACCGGCTGATTGCGGCCGGGGTGCGCTCCAGCCTGCTGCCGGACAACGCCGCTCTCTCGCCGCGGGTGGACGTCGCCGGGCCGGATGCCGAGGCAACGCTGGCGCTCGTCTTCGATCCCCAAACATCCGGTGGGCTCCTTGCCAGCGTGCCAAATGACCGCGCCGCCCAGACGCTCGTGGCCCTCAAGGCTGCCGGCATCGATGCCGTTGCCATCGGGCATGTCGAAGCCGCGTCCGCGCCCGCTCTCGAGACCAGTCGGTCTCGGTTGAGGATCGTCGATGCCATCCGGGCACCACAAGGTTCTGCAACTCGTCTGATCACGGCTGAATAAAAGTATCGTGAGTATCTGGCGCCGGCTCGGCCATGCTAGGCGACAGCAGGAAGCGCAGGCGACGGAACGACGACGACTGCGCCGGTCCTTCGAGGGGAGCTGCCAGACGTGAGAGAAACTGCCCAATCCGTCACGGTGACGACGCTTGCCAAGTTCGAGCATCCCGACATCACCGCGAAGGGCGAGCCGCGCGCGACGGTACCGCTCGAGCGCCTACAAACGGTGTGGTTCAATACCGGCACGCTGTGCAACATCACCTGTACCAACTGCTACATCGAGTCCTCGCCGACCAACGACCGCCTCGCCTACATCGGTGCCGAGGAGGTGGTGACCCTTCTCGACGAACTGATCAGCGGACAGCATCGGACCGAGGAGATCGGCTTCACGGGCGGCGAGCCGTTCATGAACCCGGAATTCCTGGCCATGCTCGGCGCGGCGCTGGACCGTCGTTTCGACGTGCTGGTGCTGACGAATGCCATGCAACCCTTGCAGCGGGGGCCCATCAAGAAGGGGCTGATCGAGCTCAAGGAAAAGCACGGCGCGCGCCTCAGGCTGCGCATCAGCCTCGATCATTTTACCCGCGACCTGCACGAGGCGGAGCGCGGCCCGAAGACGTTCGACAAAGCCATCGCCGGCATCGACTGGCTCAATGCGCAGGGCTTCGAGATCGCCATCGCCGGACGGACATGCTGGAACGAGGACGAGCGTGAGGCGCGGAACGGGTATGCAGCCCTCGTCGCGTCGCGCGGCTGGCGGATCGATCCGGCCAATCCCAAGCAACTGATGCTTCTTCCCGAAATGGACGGCAGCCACGAGGTGCCCGAGATCAGCGCCGCCTGCTGGGGCATTCTCAAGAAGTCGCCGAACCAGATGATGTGCGCGACCAGCCGCATGGTGGTGAAGCGGAAGGGTGCGGCCAAGCCGACCGTGCTGCCGTGCACGTTGCTGCCCTACGAGCCGGCCTTCGAGATGGGCGGGACGTTCGCGGAGGCCGCGCGGGCCGACGATGGCATGTTCACCGACGGGGCCGTCAAGCTCTGCCATCCGCACTGCGCCAAGTTCTGCGTGCTCGGCGGCGGCAGCTGCTCCTGACGGACGCCGGATACCGTTGCGTTCCGGCGCGATGCTGCCACACTCGCTGCGGTGCCCGATACGGGGCGCCGCCGTGAGGGAGGCCGCCCGTGAAGTTCGCGCTGCATTTCTCGAACTCCAATTTTCCCGATGGCGCCGGCGCCCGGCGTCTGGCACTTGCGGCTGAGCGTGCCGGGTTCGACAGCCTGGTCGCGATCGAGCACGTCGTCTGGCCGACGAACTACACATCCCGCTATCCCTATTCGCCGACTGGACGGTTGCCGGGCGGCCCTGAGACGAAGTTGCCGGACCCGCTGATCTGGATGGCGTTCGCGCTGGCGGCGACCACGCGGCTGCGCTGCATGACCGGCATCCTGATCCTGCCGCAGCGCAATCCGCTCATTCTCGCCAAGGAACTGGCGACGCTCGACTACATGAGTGGCGGCCGGCTCGATCTCGGCATTGGGGTTGGCTGGCTCAAGGAAGAGTTCGATGCGCTGGGCGTGCCGTGGGCCAAGCGCGGGGCGCGGACCGACGAGTGCATCCGGGCCATGCGCGCGCTATGGGCGGCGGACGACGCGAGCTTTGCCGGTGAGCACGTCTCGTTCAGCGGCATGAGCTGCAACCCGAAGCCTATCAATGGCGCCGTGCCGATCCACGTCGGGGGACATTCGGAGGCGGCGGCGCGGCGGGCGGCGACGCTCGGCGACGGCTTCTTTCCGGCGACGGGATCGCCGGTCGATATCGGACCATTGATCGAGCAGATGCGCGAGATGGCGCGCGCAGCCGGCCGCGATCCGGCTGCCATCGAAGTGACGACCGGGTGTCCGGGTGCGCTGCCGGGTTCCGGGATGGATCCGCTCGGAGCGGTCGCCGATGCGTCGTGCCGGGGCGTCGGCCGTGTGGTGCTGCCGGTGACGGCGTTCCTGTCGGGCGGTGCTGCCGGCAGCACGCAGCACGCCAAGACCTTCGGCGGGCTCGATGCCTCCGAGCTGGAAGAGCGGCTCATGGCATTCGGCGAGAGCGTTATCGCGCGGGTGTGACGCCACCGGACGCGCCAGTCGTCACGATCCGTCGGGCTCGGGAGGCCGCGGAAGTGCACACGCACCGTATTGCTGATCGCCGGCTTCGACCGCGGCGAGGGTGTCGGCGTCGACGTCGGTCAGGAACGTCGCGTGGAAGCGATTGACCATGTTGCTCAGCCCGACTGTCAGACAGATGTCGATGATCTGCTGGCGGCTGAAGTGGGCTTCGAGGGCGGCGTATGTGTTGCGGTCGATAGGTTCGAGGCGGGTCGATTTCTGAGCGTAGCGCACGATGGCGGCTTCTGCCGGGGCAAACACCCCATCAGGCAGCGGCTCCGAAATGAGGTGCCGCATCTGGTCTTCCGTCAGTCCCATGCTCCGACCGAGCACCGTATGGGTGGGTATTCAATAATAGCAATCGTTTACGGCCGTCGCGGTCATGTACGCCAGCTCGCCGTGGCGCGGCTCCAGGGTCGAGTCCTTGCGGTAGACGGTGGTGATCAGGCCCATCAGGGCCGTGCCGGCCTCAGGACGATTGGCGAGCGCACGGTAGAGATTGATGAGCCGCCCCCGTGACGCGCCGGCTGCCGAGAGGAACGCGGCGGCTTCTACCGGGAGTGCCGGGTCGGTCTCATCGAGAAGGGGGATGCGCGCCAAAGTTCGTCCTCCGGATGGAATGACGGGCGGAGCGGGTCCGCCCGTCAGCCAAGTTCACGTTACTCCGCCGCTGCAACCTGCGGCGCGACCTGATTGAGATGGCCGAAGCGGTCGCGGAACGGCTGGGTGTCGATCTCCTCGAGCTGGATCTCGCCGGAGAGCACGCCACGCTTCCAGTCCTGATGCGCGATTTCGGCCGCGTGGAACTCGGGCATCACTTCCTTCGCAAACAACTCTAGGCCCTCGCAGATGTGCTCGTGCGGGTTCTTGCCGGCCTGATTGAGGAAGATGATCTGGTCGACGTTCGACGACTGGAACTTGCGCAGCTTCTTGCGGATGGTGTCGGGCGAGCCGACGAGGCCCGAGCGCACCGATTTCTGGACGGCGTCGGGGTTCGCCGATTTCCACTTCTGGAACTCGTCCCAGACGTTGACCGTGCCGGCGCGGGGCCGCTCGCGGTTGGCGCTCTGGCCGTAGAACTTCAGCGCGAACTGGAAGAACGTCAGGCCCTCGGCCCGCTTCTGCGCTTCCTCGTCGGTCTTGGCGCACATGAAATAGGAGACGAGGGCGATGTTCGGGTTGATCGGGTAGTCAGCCAGCTTGTCGAGGCGCCGGGTGATCGCATTGTAGTAGGCGTGGACCCAGGCGTGAGCGGCGTCCGCCGACACGAACTGGAAGCCAAGCGCGCCCATGCCCTTCTGTCCGCAATATTCGATCGTCGGGAGCTGAGAGCAGGCGACCCAAAGCGGCGGATGCGGCTTCTGGAGAGGCTTCGGCACGACGTTGCGATAGGGGAACTTGAAGTGCGAGCCGTCGTATTCGCAGGGCTGATCCTTGAACATCGGGATCATGCAGCGGACGGCATCCTCGAAGATCTCGCGCTTGTTCTCGAACGTGACGGCGAACGGATCGAGCTCCGTCGACGAGGCGCTCTCGCCGAGGCCGAGTTCGACGCGACCATGGCTCAGCAGATCGAGCGTCGCGACCTGGGCTGCTACCTTCGAGGGGTGGTTGGTCGTCAACTGCATGATGCCATGGGCGAGGCGGATGTTCTTCGTGCGCTGGCTGGCCGCGCCGAGGAACACGCCCGGAGCGGACGAATGGGAATATTCCTCGAGGTAGTGGTGCTCGACCTCCCAGGCGAAGTCGTAGCCGAGGCGATCCGCCAGCTCGACCTGTGCGAGGGCGTCGTTCAGCAGCTTGTGCTCGGTATGGGCCTCCCACGGGCGCGGGATCTGCATCTCGTAGAAAATGCCGAATTTCATGTTCAGCCTCGTCGCGTTGTTCCTCCGGGGGGCGGATCTGGCGTCCACCGCCCTCGCATGACTGCGCCAAGACTGTCATCGATCGGGGCGCGGCGGAAGTGGCTTGATCGCCACCTCCGGTGCATCTGCGGCGGGACAAAACCCGAGGTCCTTGACGTCAGTCCACGCCGGGCGGGCGACGGCCGAGCCAGCCGGCTGCCTGTTCGTAGGCGTAGGCGATGCGGTAGATCATGGCCTCCTGCCAATCGTGGCCGACGAGCTGGATCGACAAGGGCAGTCCGTCCTTCGTGAACCCGGCCGGCATGGCGAGCGCCGGCTGGCCCGTGACGTTGAACGGCTGGCGGGCCTGGCGCGGATAGACGCGGGCGCAGGCCTCGGCGTCGTCGATCGGTGGCGCCGGATCGAAGCTCGAGGCCGTCAGGATGGCGTCATATCCGGCCATCGCCTCATGGGTCGCTGCGATCAGGCGGGCCCGCATGCGGAGCGCGTCGACGTAGTCGGCCGCGTCGTAGGCCGCACCGCCGACGAGCCGCTGGCGGGCCAGCGCGCCGTAGTCGCCAGGGCGTGAGGCCAGATCGCGGCGATGGATGGAGAAGGCTTCCGATGCCAGGATCACGCGGTTGCAGACCGTATATTCGTCGAGCGGCCGCAGCCTGATCTCGCGCACGTCGGCTCCCAGCGAGCGCAGGAGATCGGCCGCGGCGTCGATGGCCGCGAGCTGTTCAGGATGCGCCGTCTCGTCACCGTCGTAGAAGTGCCGGACGTGGCCGATGCGCAGGCCCTTCACGCCGCAATCGATCCCGGCCGTGAAATCCGGAACGGGGACATCGGCGCTGCCGGGATCGAGGGGATCGTGACCCGACAGAAGCTGCAGGAGGAGAGCGTTATCGGCCACGTCGCGCGTCATCGGTCCGACGTGGTCGAGCGAGAACGCCAGCGGGAACACGCCGCGGCGCGAGACACGGCCGTAGGTCGGCTTCATGCCGACGATGCCGCACATCGATGCGGGGTTGCGCACCGAGCCGCCGGTGTCGGTGCCGAGTGCCGCCGGCAGCATGCCCGTTGCCAGCGCCACGCCGGAGCCGGACGACGAGCCGCCGGGGAAGTTGTTGCCGCCCCAGGGGTTGACCGCCGGCGGCCACGGCAGATCGAACGACGGCCCGCCGATGGCGAACTCGTGCGTCGAGAGCTTGCCCACGACGACGGCGCCGGCCGTCTCGAGCTTCTCGGTGACGACGGCGCTCGCAGCGGCCTTGTGGTCGGCGAAAAGTTTCGAGTGGCAGGTGGTCGGCACGCCCGCCAGATCGATGATGTCCTTCAGGCCGACCGGCATGCCATGCCAGACGCCCCGGCTGCCGCCCGCCATCAGCTCGGCCTCGGCCGCCCGGGCGGCGGCGCGCGCATGCTCGGGGAGGACGCGAATGAAGGCGTGCCAGCGGGGATCGAGGCGTTCGATCCGCCGGAGCAGGTAGTCGGTCAGTTCGACCGGCGACAGCTTGCGCGCGCCGATCAGAGCCGCCGTCTCGCGGACGGACAGCCAGGCCAGATCCGTCATCGGGGCTGTTCCTTGTTCGCTCTGGCGCGATAGACGTGGGCCGGCTCTTCGGCGGGGGACAGATCCCTGGGCAGGCGGTCGCGGAGCGCGGATGCCGACGCGAGCGCCGCACGAAGCTGCTCGGGATGATCCGCCAGATAGCGCTCGAGCCCGGCGCGCCGGGCAAGTCGCAACGTCTCGTCGTCTTGCATGGATGAAGCCTCGAGGGAGGTGCGGGAGTGAACTGGACCCCACAATGTTAGCGCATGCCCCGGGACGGGCTAGTCCAGTCTTGCGGCAGGCTGCCCGGTCTCGCAACAGAGGCACGCGTTAACAAACCCTTGCCTCAATCCCCGCCATCGTCGGCCATCTCACAGAATTTCCGTCAATCTGTTCGTGGCAAGATGATCGGCATTGAGACCTCGATTGCAGGGCATGACCGACATGAGTGAGGCAGTCCAAGACCAGCGGGTGGTTCTTTCGAACGGCGAGGTCAATCCGGAGGCTGGAATCGCGCATGCCGCCGTTCCCTTCATGCTGGGCCTCGTCGGCGCCGTCATCGGGATGGCGCTCCTGCAACCCGGCATGCTGCGCCACGGGCCGGTGATCGTCAGTGCGCTCCTGATCCCGTCGATGATCGTCTGCGTCGGCGTCTATGCGTGGAGCGTGTTCAACCCTGGCGACCCGGTGGGCGTGATCGTCGACCGCGCCAAGCGGACGGTCGCCGTCGTGCAAGCCAACGCGTTCGCCACCCGGCAGAATCTGATCGACACCGACGAGATCGCGCGTGCCGCCCTCGAGACGGCCTACGATCGCGACGGCTACGAGACGACCCACGCCGTTCTGACACTCCGTTCGGGCGAGCGAATCCCGCTCCCGTTCATCGTCGACGAAACCGGTCTCACGGCGTTCAAGTCGGCGACCGGGCTCTCGCGGCGGAGCTAGGGTTCGGGTCCACTCAGCCGACGGGCGCACCCATGCCGGAAAGGCCGGCCCGCGCCACTTCCATGTCGTCCGAGTAGTGGCCACCCGAAACGCCGATGGCGCCGATCACCTGCCCGTTCTCGAGGATCGGGTAGCCGCCGCCGAACACGACGACGCGCGGATAATTGACGATGCCGTGCAGCAGCGGCGGGTCATTCTTGACGAAATCCCAGAACGCGTGCGTCGGGCGGCCGAGACAGGCTGACGTGTAGGCCTTGTCCTGGGCGATGCGGAGCGTCATTTCAGAGGCCCCGTCCATGCGGACGAATGCCTTCAGGATGCCGGCCTCGTCGGCGACGGCAATGCTCATCTTGTGGCCGAGCTGCTTCGCCTTGGCGACCGCCGCCGTGATGGCGATCTGGGCCGTATCGGCGTCGATGCTCAGTTTCTCGAAGCTCGACATGGTGGTCCTCCCGTGCGGCGCAGGGCCGGTTGCTATCGATCAGAGACGGTTGCGCGAGCCGATGGCGCGGGCGGCGGCATGGGCTTCGCTCAGGGCATGGGCGAGGCGGCGCGGCTGGACCGCGTCACCGACGACCTTCAGGTTCGTGGCTTCGAAGCCGGCGACACGCAGGCTTTCGGCGAGTTCGAAGTTGGGGGTGGCCGGGCCGATCCAGATCACGGCGGCGACGTCGTCGACCACGTCCTCGCGTTGGGTCAGGTAATGACGAACGGCGACGCCGCCGTTCGACGCGCCAGCCACGTAGCTGTTGGGACGGGTCTGGCCACCGTTCCTGTCCAGCTCGCGCAGGAACGCGATGCGCGAGACCATAGGCAGCTCGCGCGCAACCTCGAAGAAGCGAGAGATGACGATCGCCTCGCGGCCCTGGGCCATGACGCTTTCGACGACCGCGGTCGTCCAGTAATAGCCGTCCTCGTCCATGATCACGACGCGGCGCCCGGGCTTGCCTGCCAAGTCGACCGGGCCGTCAGCGGTGAGCACGGGGACCGAGCCGTCGCCGGGCAATCCGGGGGCATACGGCGTCGCACCCGTCGCGAGGATGATCGCGTCCGGCTGTTCGGCGAGGATTGTCTCGGGCGTCGCCTCGACACCGGTCCTGATCGTGACGCCGGCCTTGCGAACCTGAGGTACGAGAAAGTCGAGTAGGTTCCGCATCTCCTCGTGATGGCGCACCTCGTGCACGTCCTTCACGCGGCCGCCGAGCGCGGCGTTTCTTTCCAGAAGGGTCACGCGATGGCCCCGAAGCGCCGCCGTCCGCGCGGCTTCGAGACCCGCCGGACCGCCGCCGACCACGACGACATGGCGCGGGTGCTCGACGCGGTCGCGCTCGGGCTTCGGCCAGAGGTACTCACGCCCCGCCATGGGGTTCGTCACGCAGGCGATGGGCTCGCCGGCCGCGATCGTCGCCCAGCACTGGTTGCACGCGATGCAGCGGCGAATGTCCGCGGCGTTGCCGGTCGCGGCCTTCAGCGGCCATTCCGGATCGACGAGCAGCGCCCGGCAGAGACCCACCATGTCGGCATCGCCGGCGGCGAGCACGTCCTCGGCCTGCTCGGGGCCCTGGATGCGGGTCGACAGAACCACCGGCACGCCGTTCGCGACCGGCTTGAAGCGCGCGTGCAGCGACCGATAGGCGAGGATCGGCCAGTGTCGGTCGGGCAGGTGGGCGTCGATCGAATTGAAGTTCCCCTGGGCCAGCGACAGGTAATCGACGAGGCCGTCGGCGCACAGGATGCGCGCGATCTCGACCGTGTCTTCGATCGTCAGGCCGCCTTCCGTGAATTCCTCGACGCCGAGCCTGAAGCCGACGACCGGGCGACTGCCGAGCCGACGACGGACGCCTTCGAGGATCTCGCGGGCGAAGCGCATGCGGTTCTCGAGGGAGCCGCCGTACTGGTCCGTCCGCCGGTTGGTGTAGGGCGACATGAACTGCTGGATCAAGTGGCCCTGGGCGCCGTGGATCTCGACGCCGTCCATGCCGCCTTCGATGCAGTGGACGGCGCACATGATGTAGGTCTCGACGACCTCCGCGACCTCGCGCGTTGAAAGTTCGTGTGGCACGCCGCCGGAGCGTGGGCAGGCGATGGCCGACGGCGCGATCATGAACGGTACGACACGGGACGCGAGATGCTGGCGGCCGCCCATGTTGAGCTGGCCGATGAGCAGCGCGCCTTCGGCATGGCAGACGTCCGACAACCGGCGCAGCCCCTCGACGCCGCGGCGGTCGAATACGACGAGCGCGCCGGGGCCGAAGGGGTCCTCGGGCTGCGTGCGCAATGCCTCGGTCACGATGGTGCCGACGCCACCCTTGGCGAGCGTCCGGTAGAACTCGAGGAGGCGCGGGCCGACCTGGTTGCGATCTGCCAGATTTGCCGTCGTCGCTACGCGCATGACGCGGTTCTTGGCCGTGGCGCGGCCGAGCCGGATCGGCGCGAAGAGGTGGGGGAACGGACCGGGCATCGGGGCTTCCTCAGCGGCAGGGCGCAGCTCTCAGGCGGCCGGCTTCCGGCGCTCGCTGCTTCGATGCTAGCGCGAGCGCGACGGGCGGCGCAATGGAGGCAGGACCGGCATATCCGTCGTCAGCTCAGCGTGCTTCGAGGCGGGCGCCGAGACCTGTCATGAGACCCGTGAAGGCCGGGAAGCTCGTTGCGACGAAGGTCACGTCGTCGACCTCAACCGGGCGGTCGCTGCCGAGGCCGAGGATCAGGAAGGCCATGGCGATGCGGTGGTCCATGTGGGTGACGACGGTTCCACCGCCGCGCGGCGTCCCGCGTCCCTCGACCGTCAAGGTGTCGCCGTCGATGCGGGCGCCGATACCGTTGGCCGCGAGGCCGGCAGCGGTTGCCGCCAGACGGTCGCTCTCCTTCACCTTCAACTCGGCGAGCCCTTCCATGATGGTCTCGCCGTCGGCATAGGCCGCGACGGCTGCCAGCACCGGGTATTCGTCGATCATCGACGGGGCGCGCGCCGCGGGGACACGGACGCCCTTCAACCTGGCATGGCGCACGCGGATGTCGGCAATCGGCTCGCCGCCTTCCTCGCGCGGGTTGGCGAATTCGACGGAGGCGCCCATCTCTCGGAGCGTCGTGTAGAAGCCGGTGCGGGTCTCGTTGACGAGCACGCCCTCGATCGTGACATCGGAGCCCGGCACGATGGCGGCGGCCGCCGCGAGGAACGCCGCGGAGGACGGATCGGCCGGCACGACGACCGGGCGACCCGCGAGTTCTGCATCGCCCGAGACGGTGATGGCGTGCATGCCGTCGCGCATCTCAGTCCGGATCTCGGCGCCGAAGTATCGCAGCATGCGCTCGGTGTGGTCACGGGTGGCTTCGCGCTCGATGACGGTCGTCTCGCCGGTCGCCGAGAGGCCAGCGAGCAGCACCGCCGACTTCACCTGCGCCGAGGGCACGGGAGTCCGGTACTCGATCGGCAGCAGGCTCGAGGTGCCGCGGATGGTGAGCGGCAAGTTCTCGCGATCGTCGATGACGGTCAGGCCCATGCGGCGAAGGGGATCGAGTACCCGCCGCATGGGGCGGCGCGACAGCGATGCGTCGCCGACGAGGCGCGCCTCGATGTCATGGCCGGCGATGACGCCCATCATCAGCCGGCAGCCGGTGCCCGAGTTGCCGAAATCCAGGTCGGCGCGGGGCTGGGTCAAGCCGCCGACACCGCGTCCCCGGACCTCGAACGTCCCGCCGACCCGCGTGACGCCGCAGCCGAGTGCCTCGACGACGTGAGCCGTATTCAGCACGTCTTCGGCCTCCAGCAACCCCGTGATCCGTGTCACTCCCGTCGCGAGGGCACCGAACATCAGGGCCCGATGCGAGATCGATTTGTCGCCCGGCACGCGGACGCGGCCTACGAGAGGGCCGGAACGGTGGGCGACAAGGGGCTTCGGGAGGGACTGGCTCACGGTGCGACGGGCTCCGGCAGGGCGATCTGGCTTGGCGGTCGGGTTCCATAGACACGGCCGTCGCCGTTCCTGTCAACGGCCGCCGATGGCGGCTCCGGTGGCGCTACCTGCCGACCGAAGACGCGTGTGCACACGGCCGCAGGAAGGCCGGTGTTTTGTCTTTTGACATCGGCAATCGGCGTATGCGATAGCACGCCACTTTTCGATCAACGCCATCGAGGTTTGTCATGGCAGACAAAGCGGCTCGTGGCACCAAGCGAACCTGTCAGAACGGCAGTTGCGGTGCTCGATTCTACGACCTGGCTCGCGACCCGATCCACTGTCCCATCTGCGGTTCGGCCTACGTCATCGCACGTGGACCGGTCACACCCGACAAGGACGAGGCGCAGCGGCGCGCCGTGCGCAAGCCCGAAGTGGTGCCAGCCGTCGGCGTTCCCGAAGCGCCGGAGGCCGAGGCCGAGGATGCGCTCGTCGATGTCGAGGGGGTGGAAGAGCCGATCGCGGATGCCGAGGACGACACCTTCCTCGAGGAGGAAGAGGACGCCGGCGGCGATGTAACCGGCATCATCGGCGGTCCGGACGGCGAGGAAGAAGAGACCTGATCGCGGAGGCGCCGCGAACGCGGACGCCGTAGCCACGACGCTGCGCCTCTGATCGTCGTGCCGACTGGAGACAGTTGCCCTCCAAGCGGCGTTGCGTCACCCTCGTCTCGAGCCACGCATCGAGACGCAGGGAGGTCAGGCATGTCGCTCAAGGGCAAGGCGGCGATCACGGGGGTGGGTGATACCCGCTACTCGCGCCAATCTGGAAAGAGCGTGACGACGCTCCAGATGGAAGCGTCACTGGCGGCCGTGCGAGACGCCGGCCTCGATCCGAAGGACATCGACGGTATCATCGCCTACGGCAGCATGGCCGTCGTGGCCGAGGACTACATAACCAATTTCGGGATCGCGGATCTTCGGTTCTCGGCCGTCACGCCGCTCGGCGGCGCCAGCGCGGTGTCTTCGATTCAGTGCGCCGCGGCCGCCGTTGCCGCCGGCATCTGCAACCATGTGCTCATTCCGATCAGCCGTAACGGCTCCTCGGGCGCGGGCGGGCGGATCGGCAGCCGGGTTCGCGAGATGCCGCAGTTCCGGCTGATCGGCGAGTTCGAGATGCCGCTCGGGGCCATCGCGCCGGCGCAGCTCTATGCACCCATGGCCCGACGGCATATGGAACTCTACGGCACCACAAGCCGGCAACTGGCCGAGATCGCCGTCTCGACCCGGCACAACGCCATCCTCAACGGCAACGCCATGATGACGAAGCCGCTATCGATCGAGGACCATCAGGCGTCGCGCATGATCTCCGATCCGCTGCGGCTCTATGATTGCAGCCTCGAGAGCGACGGCGCGTGCGCGTTCATCGTGTCCTCGATGGAGCGGGCCCAGGACTGCGCGAAACCCGTGATCCAGGTGCTCGGCGTGGCCGAGGGGCATCCGGACTCGCCGTCGGCGATCACGCAGCGGCCGGACTTGACGCGGCTCGGGCTCGCCAAGGCGGCGCCGAAGGCGTTCGCCATGGCTGGTGTGACGCACGACGACATCGACGTCGCCGAGGTCTACGACTGCTTCACCTACATCGTCCTCTGCCAGCTCGAGGACCTAGGCTTCTGCAAGAAGGGCGAGGGCGGCGCGTTCGTCCAGTCCGGTGCCATCCGTCTCGGCGGCAAGCTGCCGATCAACACGCATGGCGGGCTCCTGTCGCAGGCGCACATGGCCGGTTTCAATCATGTGGTCGAACTCGCTCGGCAATTGCGCGGCGAGGCGGGACAGGCGCAGGTCGCCGACGCCCGGATCGGTCTCGTCACCGGCTACGGCGACATGGGCGACGGCTCGATCGCCATCTGTGCCCGGGCCTGAGGGAGGAACGCATGAACGCCTATGACTACGGCAAGCCGACGCCCGATCCGACGGCCGACACGCAGGCCTACTGGGATGGCATGAAGCAGGGCAAGCTGCTCCTGCAGACCTGCTCGGACTGCGGCACGATCCGCCACTACCCGCGTCCCGTGTGCCCGGCCTGTTATTCGATGGAGCATCGCTGGACCGAGGCGAAGGGAACAGGAACGGTCCACTCCTGGACGATCTCGCATCACGCGTTCCATCCGGGCTTCAAGGGGGAGCTGCCCTATATCCTCGTCACCGTCGATCTGGCGGAAGGCGTGCGCATGCAGGCGCAACTCAAGGGCGCGGACGCCAGCGTGCTCAAGGTCGGGCTGCCGGTGAGGATCGCCTTCGAGGCGGCGACCAAGGATCTGACGCTGCCGGTGTTCGTCGTCGCGTGAGGTGAGACTCTGGTCTGCAACGCGAAACGGTCGCCCCACCCGGAGCGACCGTTCCGCTTTTGACGGTAAGCCTTGCGAAGTGCTCAGGCTGCGTCGCGCAGCTTGCCGACCCGCTTCAGGTACCACTCGGCGTCGCCGAAGAGCGACTCGCACATGGTGATGCGCTTGTAGTAGTGGCCGACGACCAACTCGTCCGTCATGCCCATGCCGCCATGCAGCTGGATGGCCTGGCTGCCGACGAAGCGGCCGGTCTGGGCGGTCTTCACCTTGGCCATGGCGACGAGGCGTGCGGCGTCGGCCGCGCCGTCGTCGATCGCCTGCAGCGCGGCGTGGACGATGGCGCGGGCTTCCTCGGTCGAGACGCTCATGTCGACAAGGCGATGCTGGAGCACCTGGAACTTCGACAGCGGCTGGCCGAACTGCTGGCGCGTCTTCAGGTATTCGACGGTGATGTCGGTCGCGGCGGCCATGGCGCCCACGGCTTCGGCGCAGCAGGCAATGGCGGCGCGGTCGATGAGCGCGTCGATGATCGGGAGGCGGTCCGCATCGCTATCGCCGAGGCGGGCGTCGGCCGGAACCGTCACGCCCTGGAGGCGCACGGTCGCGCCGAAGCGGCCGTCGAAGGCCGGGGCCTGATTGAGCGAGATGCCTTCCGCCGTGCGCGGCACCAGGAAGAGGCCGACCGGACCCGTGGCCGAGCCGATCCGCGCCGACACGACGAGTGTATCGGCCGCGTGAGCGCCGAGCGCGAAGCCCTTCTCGCCGTCGATCCGCCAGCCGCCGCCGGCTTTCGTCGCCACGCTCGTCACGTAGTCGCGGTCGTAGCCGGCGCCGGGTTCGGTGTGGCAGAACGCCAGGATGAGATCGCCGGTCGCGATCGAGCCAAGCAGCTCCTGCTGCTTTGCCGTGCCAGCGCGCTCGATGGCGCCAGCCCCCAGAACGATCGTGCCGAGGAGCGGCTCGAGCAGCATGAAGCGACCGGCCGCTGCCATCACGATGCCGAGTTCCGTCATGCCGCCGGCCGAGCCGCCCGCGGCCTCGGGGAGTGAAATGCCAAGCCAACCCATGTCGGCGTACTGCTTCCACTCGGCGCGGCCGAAGCTTTCGCCGCCGGGTGCGCGGGCGAGTTTCTTCCACTGTTCGAAGGGGTATTTGTCGGTGAGCATCTCAAGCAGGCTGTCGTGGAGCTGCTGGCGCTCTTCGCTGGAGAGTGAGGGCATGGTCGACCGTGCTTTCGGACTGGTTTCGGCTCGGGGTGGGCGCGGGCTCAGAGGCCGAGCGCGCCCTTGGCGATGATGTTCTTCTGCACCTCGCTGGAGCCGCCGTAGATGGTGGCAGCGCGGCGGTAGAGATGTTCGTAGACGACATCGGCGGACGACTCGGGCCCGATCATCTCGCCGTTCCAGCCCGCGTGGAGCGCCTCGTGCTGGTAGACCATGCCGTGGCGACCGAGGACGTCGAGGCCGGTCTGGAGAATGCCCTGCTGCAGCTCGGTGCCGCGGAGCTTGAGGGCAGCGGCGCCCATCAACGAGGGCGCGCCGTTGAGGCGGGCGGCGGCGAGCTGGTCCGCCATCAGCGCCTTCACCGTGGCGAGCCCGACCTCGAGTTCGGCGAGACGGCGCTGGAAGACGGGATCCTCGGTGAGCGGCTTGCCGCCTTCGCGGGTTTCAGCCATCAGTGCGCGGATCTGCTCGATATTGCCTTCGACCTTGGCCACGTCGACATTGCCGACGCGTTCGTTCGCCAGCAGGAATTTGGCGTAGGTCCAGCCCTTGTTCTCCTCGCCGATGCGGTTCGAGATCGGAACCCGCACGTTGTCGAAGAACACCTCGTTCAGGTGATGGCCGAGCGTGATGCCGATGATCGGGCGCACCGTGATGCCCGGTGTCTTCATGTCGATCAGGACGAAGGAGATGCCTTCCTGCTTCTTCGCCGTCTGGTCGGTGCGCACGAGGGCGAACATCCAGTCGGCCCAGTGGGCGGTCGAGGTCCAGATCTTCTGGCCGTTGACGATGTAGTCGTCACCGTCGCGATCGGCGCGGGTCTTGAGGGCGGCGAGATCGGAGCCGGCGCCCGGCTCGGAGTAGCCCTGGCACCACCAGAGATCGCCCTTGATGATGCCGGGGAGGTGCTGTGCCTTCTGCGCCTCGCTGCCGAACGTGTAGATGACGGGGCCGGCCATGGTCGGGCCGAAGGACATCAGTGGCGGCGCGCCGGCACGGCCGAGTTCCTCCTGGAAGGCGATGTGCTGCTCCGGCGACCAGCCGAGGCCGCCGTGCTCCTTGGGCCATTTGCCCGTGTTCCAGCCCCGCGTTCCAAGCCGCTGCAGCCAGGAGATGTATTCCTCCTTGGTGAGATGCTGGCCGCGCGCCTGCTTCTGGCGGATCGACTGCGGCAGCTCTTTTTCGCAGAAGGCGCGTACCTCGGCCCGGAACTGATCGAGTGATGCGTTATGCTCGACAGTGCGAATGAACATGGCGTTTCCCTATCCGTTTCGCTGTTTGAGAGTGACGCTAGATCCCGGACCATCCGTTGGCAATGGTCTCGTCGAGACGGTCGCCGGGCCTGACCAGCCGCTTCCCCGCGACGGGGAAAGCGGTGTCACGGCAATGCGATGTCGTGGCGCGGGGCGTGCCAGTCGGCGGCGGCCGCGATGCAGCGCTCGACGTCCTCGTCGAGCATGAAGCGTTCGGCGGCGAGCTTCCGTGCCGCCTCGCCGATCGCCCGCTGGTAGGCTGGGCGGTCGGGATAGCGCTCGAGGATCGACGGGCGCGGATCGCCGGTCATGGCGCGTTCTTCGGGGCTTTCGGCAAAGGGGATCGTGGATCCCGTGAACTCGTGGAGCGCGCCGTGGCCCTGGCCGCGCGCCCGCATGTTCCAGCCGGTGTAGGTCGCGAGCGGGGCCTGAACCATCGGCGCGCGCACGCCGGCGATGTCGTTGCCGTCGGCGTCGGTCGCGGGGACCAGCACGGCGTAGTGCTCGCCGGTCCGGCGGGGGGGCTCGGCGAGAATGCCGCGTGCGAAATCCGGGCCGAAATCGAGGCGTTCGAGGATGTTCGGAGTGCGCGGCGTCGCGACGCCCGGCACGGACGGGAAGCCCTTTCGCCACGTCTCGACGTCGACCAGCGTGCCGTCGGCGCGGCGCGGAACGCGGCTCGCGGGCGGCGAGGTGCCGTCGGTCGCCCAGCGATCGAGATTGGCGAGCACGGCGCGAAAAAACATCGACGTCCAGACGACGTTCTGCACGTTCTGGCAGATGCCGCGCGCGGGTTTTTTCAGGAGCGGATCGGCGAAGTGCTGGGACGAGGCCCAGAAATAGGCGCGCACGTTCTCCGGCAGCGCGAGATCATTCCCTTGCGTGTCGGTATGGACGAGGCTGCCGCGGCGCTGCCAGTACTCGGAGCCCGTCTGCGTGTGGATGATCAGCGGGTCGGTTTCGGGCCGCTTGCAGATGGCGTCCGTGCGGCCCGTCAGGTGGTCGGTCGAGCGAGCGTAGGAGAACGGGAAGCGGTCGGCGGGGTTCTCGTGGTCCTCGTGCTGTTGGCCGGCCGAGACGATGCCGTTGGCGAAGCGGTGGTTCAGCCACATCAGGCCGCCGCCGGCGACATGGGGCAACAGGCCGTCGAATACCTTGCCGCCGTTCTCGTCGGCGTTGAAGCCATTGTAGACAAAGTCGCGGATGCAGCGACCCGTCTGCGAGCGGCCCCAGCCGTAGGCTTTTTCCATCGCCCGCCCGGCCGGATTGGCGCCACCGGCGTCGTCCGGGCGGCCCGAGCGGAGGTAGGAGACCAGATTGCGGACCGCGATGTGGCCGAGGCCCAGCACGAGCGGGTCGCGGCCCTCGTAGACGAGTTCGTGGATCCAGCCCGGCGCGAAGCCGCCCGGCATGTGGATGTGGACGTCGGACGGGATGACGGCCGTCTCACCGCCCTGATTGTCGAGGCCGGCGCCGCCTTCGACGCGTGCGAACATCCACTGGTCATGAGGCACCGGGATGCGCTCGTCGGTGGCGTAGCGGCGGCGCGTCAGGCTCGCCTTCCGGGTGTCGAGCGAAACCGTCGGGTGCGCGCGGGTCGAGGCGCGGCCCGAGAGCGGGAACGCGCGCTGGCCCGGGGCCGTCGCGATGTACTCGACGCGCACCTTGCCCGTGACCGGCTTGCCGTCGTCCATCGCTACGGGAACGTCGAGCAGGAAGCGGTGGTCGCCTGAGAGAAGGTCCGCCTGCCAGCCCGCCGTCACGACCGTGTAGCCTTGCCGCATGAGGAAGCCGTTGCCGGCGTGGGCGGCCGAGCGGGGATCGTTGGACCCCGGCGCGTCGTTGAAGAACTGAAGGCAGCGGATGTTGCCGCGATTGCCCCAGTCGAAGAACAGCCGGCGGTTGGCCCGCGCCGGGTCGACCGGGCGGAGGATCAAGAGGTCGGTCGCTATGCGCACGAGGCCGTCGGCATCGCGTGGCGCCTTGTCGAGATCGCAGATCGTGTCGACGCCCGGCGCACCGGGATCGATCGCCATCCGGGCCCGGCCGCGCAGGCGCTCATAGGCTCCGACGTCGCCGAATGCCATGCCGCCCGCGAACGGCGCCTGCTCCGTGATGTCGATCTCTATCCGGCTTTTCGACCCGGCTTCGGCCATGGGGCACCCGACGCTTGAAGGGGAGATGGGCTCGCATTGGAGCAACGGCCGGAGCTGCCTCGCGACGAACTTCGCGATGCTGCTCTGGCCGATCGGTGACGACGTCCGGTTCAGCCGCGGCCTTCGAAGGGCATCGCGCTCGCCTTGATGGTCATGGTCAGCACATTGGTATCGAGCGGCAGGCTCGCCATGTAGCGGATCGCGGAGCCGCAATGCTCCACGTCGAACACGGGCTCCGGCATGATGTCGCCGCGGGGTTGGGGAACGCCGGCCTTCATGCGGCCGCCCATGTTGGTGTCGGCGTTGCCGATATCGAGCTGGCCGCAGGCGATGTTGAAGGGGCGGCCGTCGAGGGCGATGGTCTTCGTGAGGCCGGTGATGGCGTGCTTCGTCGCCGTATAGGCCACCGACATGGGTCGCGGGGCGTGGGCCGAGATCGAGCCGTTGTTCACGATGCGACCGCCCTGGGGCGACTGCGCCTTGAACATGCGGATCGCCTCCTGGGCGCACATGAAGCACGCGGTCAGGTTGAGGTCGACGACGCGCTGCCAGTCCTTGAGCTCGATGTCCTCCATGGGACCGGCCGGGAGGCCCATGCCGGCATTGTTGAACAGGAAATCAAGGCGGCCGAAGGCGTCTTTCGTGGCCGCGAACAGGGCCTTGACCTGCTCCTGCTTCGTCACGTCGGTGGCGACGGCCAGCATCTTGCCACCGCCGGCCTTCGCCATGGCGACGGTCTTGTCCAGTTCGTCCTTGCGACGTCCGGCGACGACGACGTTCCAGCCGTCGGCCTGGAGATGCAACGCGGCGGCGCGGCCGATGCCCGTGCCGCCACCCGTGATGATCGCAACCTTGTCCGCTGCCATGTCCGGCGCTCCTCGTGATCCATTGTGTCGAGACCCGGCGCCGTTCCGACGCTCAGGTCCAATCGATCACGAAAGCCCGTCCCGTCGCAAGGTGGATGCGCCCGGCAGACCGCTCAACGGATCGCCTCGGCGATCCGGATGCCCCCTCGCGAGCGATGGAGTGCGACTTCGGCCATGACGATCGGGCGGGGAGGTTCGAGGCGCATGGCGGCGGCGATGCCGGGACAGGTTCTGCATTTCGTCGTCGTTCGCTCGATCGTGCCGCCGATGCCGATCGATACGGCGAGGGCCAGGGATGAGGCGAGCATCGTGGTCGCGCAGATGGTGGAGATACGAAAGACGTGACCGATCATCGTGGGACCTTTCTCACGCGCTACGGGGGCCCCGGGCGATTGCAGTGACGGACAGTTCGTCTGCCTCGGGGGCGGATTCAGATTCTCTCAATCCTGGTAAAGGCGGGGTTAAGATTGACGGTTCCTTAGGCAAGATCGCTCACGTCCGGTTCGCGCTCCGAGTGCGGCGCCCGCGTTGACCGGCCCAGCCGGGTGGTGCCATCGTGGTACTTGAGCAGATACCGTTCCAGACCGAGGAAAAGACCATGACCAAGTCGATCACCGCTCATGCGCTCAAGGCAGCGCTCAAGGACGGCCGGGAGATCGCGCTCCTCGATGTGCGGGAGACCGGGGCCTACAGCGAAGGCCACCCGCTGTTCGCCGTGCCGTGCGCCTACAGCCGGCTCGAACTCGACATCGAGAAGCTGGTGCCGCGGCGCGCCACGCGGATCGTCGTGTTCGACGGTGGCGAGGGCGTCGCCGCGACGGCCGCCCGACGGCTCGAAGGCATGGGATACAGCGATGTCGCCGTGCTGGACGGTGGCGCGCCGGGCTGGAAGGCGGCCGGCTACTCGCTGTTCGAAGGCGTCAACGTGCCCTCCAAGACCTTCGGCGAGATCGTCGAGATCGCGCGGCACACGCCGCGCATCACGGCGCGCGATCTCGTCGAAATGAAGCAACGCGGCGAGGACATGGTCATCGTCGACGGGCGGACGTGGGACGAGTACCGGCGCTTCAATATCCCCGGTGGGATGAGCCTGCCGAACGGGGAACTCGTCCTCCACATCGACGGCGTCGTGAATAGCCCGAAAACGAAGATCGTCGTCAACTGCGCCGGCCGGACGCGCTCGATCATCGGCGCGCAGACGCTCATCGACTGGGGTGTCGAGAACGAGGTGGTGGCCCTCGAAAACGGGACGCAGGGGTTCTGGCTCGAAGGCATTCCGATCGAGCACGGCGCCGACCGGAAGGCGCCGCAGGGCGACACGTCGCCGGCTGCCATCGCCGCCAAGCAGGCGCGGGCCAAGGCCCATGCCGAGAGGCACGGCGTTCGCTATCTGCAGGCCGCCGATGTCATCGCTGCAGCGCGTGACACGAGCCGGACGACGTTCCTCTTCGACGTGCGGACCAGCGAGGAGCACAAGACGAACGGGCTGCCACTCTTCGTGCACGCGCCGGGCGGACAGTTGCAGCAGGCCACGGACCAGTGGGTCGGCGTCAAGGGCGCGCACATCGTGCTCAGCGACAACGGGGAATGCGTGCGCGCGCCGATGGTCGCCGCCTGGCTGCGCCAGCTCGGGCACGAAGCGGACATCCTCGCTGCTGGCGGTGGCGCCAGGGCGGAACTCGATGGGGCGGGGCTCGTGCCGGAGCGCGCCGCGACGTTCGATGCAAGCCGGATCCAGCTCAAGACGACGTCAACCGCCGATGCCGCACGGATGATCGAGACGGGTGCCGGCGTCGTCCTCGACCTCCGGGGCAGCATGCCGTTCCGGGATGGCCACATCAAAGGGGCGCGGTGGTCGCTCCGGCCGCGGCTCGCGCGTGATCTCGCCGGCATCGACAAGCCCGTGGTGCTGGTCGCCGACGACCCGGGCGTCGCCGCACTGGCCGCGCTCGACCTCGCCGAGGCGGGCATCGCGGACGTGTCCCTGCTCGCGGGCGGCTACAAGGCCTGGACCTCGGAAGGGCGGCCGACGGAGGCAACGCCAAACAATCCTCCGGATGGCGAGTGCGTGGATTTCGTGTTCCACACGCTCGGGCGCAACGAAGGCAATCTCGACGCGGCGCGGGCCTATCTCGCGTGGGAAGTCGGGCTCGTCGATCAGCTCGATGCGGACGAGCGCGCGGTGTTCCGCATCTGATGCGACCCGGCGGGTGGCGGCACGGTGGATCGCGCCGTCGCCGCCGTCACTTGCGCCGGAGGCTCCAGAGCAGAACGGCGGCACCTGCCAAGGCGTAGATGCTGAACACGCCGTAGGTATAGGCGTAGCTGTCGATCATGCGGTAGAGCGTGGCGAACGTCGCCGGCCCGAAGACGATGCCGCCGAAAGTGAAGACGAGGACGCCGCCCGTCGCGAGGCTGACCTCGCCGGGGCCGGCTGCGCGGGCGACTTCGGCGAGCCAGAGGCCGTTCCAGCCGACGAGGCAGAAGCCGAAGCCGAACACGATGGCGAGCATCAGCCACGACGGCCAGTCCGGTGTCGCTGTCGCAAGGACGAGTGCGAAGGCCGCCGAGCCGATGCCGATCGCGATCAGGATCGCGACGCCGCGGCCGATCATGTCCGCCAGGACGCTCCACGCGATGCGCCCGATGACGCCGCCGACCTGCATCACGGTCGCCGCGCCGCCCGCCGCGACCAGGCCCCAGCCCAGGTCCTTCACCAGCATCGTGATCAGGAACGTGAAGAGGCAGAACTGCGACGACGCGTAGGCGAAACCCATGATGGCGAGGGCGCGCAGACGCGGCGTGCTCCATACCACCCGGATGCCGGTCAGCACGCCGCCCGCGCCGTGGGTCGCGGCCGGATTGCGGTCGTCGTCGAGGCCGGAGCGGATGGCCAGGATCGGTACGGCAACGAGGGCCATAAGACAGGCGCTGATGCCGATGGCGAACTGCCAGCCGTAGGCCTCGGCGACGCGCGGCAGCATCATCGCGGCCAGGATGCCGCCGAGCGGCACGCCCGTCTGCTTAAGGGCGAAGACGATGTTCTGGCGGTTCTTCGGCGCGAACCGGAACAGCAAGTGTGACGCCGCCGGGTTGGTCAGTCCATAGGCCGCGCCGATCGCCAGCGAGCCCGCGATCGCGAGCAGGATGCTGCCCGAGGCGATGGCCACCAGTCCCGCGGCCGACAGCGCAAGCGCCCAGACGCTGACGATGGCGGCGCCATGCCGGCGCACATAGAGGCCGGCCATGCTGGACAGGGTCGCGGCGGCCGCATAGATGACGCTGATCTGGAAGCCGATGCTCTCGGCGCCGTAGCCGAAATGCGGGGCGGCGAGGGTCGCCAAAGTCGGAAGGGCGAGGACCGAAAAGGTCGCCAATCCCTGGACGCCGGTGACCAAGCCGAGGAGCAGGCTCAGTCGCGAGGTGGTCATCGCGGACGCCTGATGTGGCATGGCCGCGCCGCCGCTCTGGTCGCTTCTCACGATTTCCGGCCTCGCCCCTCTTGTGTTTAGATGTCCGGACATAGCATTGTGTCGGTCTGGTCGATAGAGCACAATCGGCCACCTAAACCAGAACAGGGGCAGCCGTCACTGCCCAATTGCCGACGTCGGAGGGTCTCGCGTGAACGCACAAGCCAATCCCCAGCTGAAGTCATCGGCCGATCTGGCCGGTCCCGACAAGGTCGACATGGCGCTCGGCCGTTTGCCGATCACCGAGGCGCTGGCGCGGTTCGCTGCCGAGACGAAAGCCAGCGACATCCCCGCAGTCGTGCGCGTGCGCGCCATGCACCACATGCTCGATGCGGCCGGCATCGCCGTTGCTGCGTCGCGCTACGATCATTCGCAGCGGGTGCTGACAGCCATGCGCGGGCTCGGTGGCGAAGGCTCCGTCCCTGTTTTCGGCTTTCCGGCGCGCCTTTCACCGCGCGATGCGGCGATCCTGAACGGCTACCTGTGCCACGGGCTCGACTTCGACGACACGCACGTCGCCGGCATCATCCATCCGACCGCGAGCATCCTGCCGGCAGTGCTCTCGACGGCGGCACACGTCGGGGCGTCGGGCGAGGATGTCGTGACGGCGTTCGTGATCGGCGTCGAGGCGGCGGCGCGCATCGCGTCGGTCGCCAAGAGTGGCTTCCATCAGGTCGGCTTCCATCCGACCGGGATCGTCGGCGTGTTCGGTGCGACGCTGGCGGCCGGCCGTCTTATGGGCCTCAACGCCAAGGCATTGGCGATGGCGCAGGGCATCGCCGTCTCCATGGCGTCGGGTAGCCTCGAGTTCGTCGAGGACGGCGCCTGGAACAAGCGGTTGCATCCTGGCTGGGCGGCGCAGGCCGGCATGACGGCCGCCGCGCTCGCGCGGGAAGGTTTCGTCGGTGCGACCCGGCCCTACGACGGGCGGTTCGGTCTCTTCAAAGCGTACATGGGAGCTTATGCCGAGCAGGCCGATCCGGCATTGGCGACGGCTGGGCTGGGGCATGTCTGGGAGTTGATGCAGACCGCCATCAAGCCTTATCCGGCGTGCCATTTCACGCATGCCTGCATCGATGCGGCGCTGGCGCTCAGAGCACAGGGCGTGACGCCCGACCAGATCGCCTCGGTGGAGACGCGCGTACCGGCCGGCACGCACAAGGTGATCTGCCTGCCGGAGGCGAACAAGCTCAAGCCCGCCAACAGCTACGACGCGCAGTTCTCCGTACAATGGCTGACTGCCGCGGCCTTCGTGCGGGGGCGGCTCGGCCTTGCCGAACTCGAGCCCGACGTGATCGTCGATCCGGAGATCGCGGCGCTCACGCAGAAGGTCCGTTTCGCCGACTATCCGGACAGTCCGTTCCCAAAGGCCTATTCGGGCGAGGTGATCGTCACGCTTGCGGACGGGCGCAAGCTCGCGCATCGCGAGCACATCAATCGCGGCGCCGCCGAGCGGCCACTGTCGAACGCCGAGATCATCGAGAAGTTCCGTGCCAATGCCGCAACGGCGTGCGACGGGCCTTCGGTCGCGCGAATGGAGCGGGCGATGCTCGGGCTCGAGACGGCGACGGACGCGGCGGCAGAACTGGCGGCATTCTCGCCAGCCCCGCGGCGCTGAGATCGGCACATGCACCATGACAGACATCGATAAGGCGGCCCCGCCGCACGACGACGTATTGAAGCGCTCGGAAGGTGACAGCGGCCTTCCGCTCTATGTTCAGCTTGCCCAGACGATCGGCGAACGGATACAGGCCGGGGTCTATCCGGTCGGCTCCCTGTTGCCGACGGAGGCGGAACTCGGTGAGAACTTCGGCGTTTCGCGCTACACGGTGCGGCAGGCCATCCAGCACCTCAGGAACCAGGGGCTGGTCAACGCCCGCAAGGGGGTCGGCACGCGGGTGCAGGCGGTCGAGACCGAGCCGACCTATACCCAGTCGATCCACTCCATCGGCGAGTTGCTGCAGTACGCGACGGAGACCCGTCTCGACGTCATCGAGGTCGAGGACGTGCAAGCCCGGGGACAACTCGCCGAAGAACTCGGCTGCCGGCCGAAAAAGCCGTGGGTTCGCATTGCCGGCATCCGACACGGGGCCGAGGGCGAGCCACCGCACTGTCACTCCGAGGTCTACGTCGACGAGGCCTACCGGGCGATCGCGGACGAGGCCGGGACGCTGAGAACGGCGTTCTGGGCACTCATCGAGAAGCAGTTCGGGGAGACCGTGATCGAAGTGGACCAGGAGATCCAGGCGACGGTGCTTGCTCCAGAGATGGCACGTCTGCTCGAGGCGGAGGCCGGGTCGCCGGCGCTTCGCTTCGTCCGGCGGTATTACGTGACAGGCCGGAGGCTCGTCGAGATGTCCATCAGCACGCATCCCGCCGACCGCTTTTCGTATCACATGATCATCCGACGCGACGCAATGGTGGGATGATGCCGGCTCCGGCGCGCCGGTCTCACTGGACGTGAGCGGCGCGCCAGCCCGCCTCTACGGCTTCGGCTTCCGAGCAGAACCAGCGCTTGCCCTTTCCGTCGTCCATCTTGATGCGGTGATACCAGGGGCTCCAGGGCAGGTGATAGATGCGGCCGTTGGCCGTAACGTTGCCCTTGATCGGGCAACCTTTCGGGGCGTCGTCGGACCGTTCGGCGACCGTCCAGCGATCGGCGCGGTAGTCCCATGGCGCCTGTGCCGTGCCGGACCAGATACCGACGCGGGCGGTGCGCGCCTCTGCCTCCTCGCCGGTGTAGGTGCGGGAGTAGCGGACGAACGCCCACGCCAGCCCCATCCGGACGAGCGCCGCGTTGATGTCGGTACCGCCGGCCCGGCAGATGCCGAGGAGGCGCTTGTACTTGTCGAGGCCGCGTTCCTCGCATTCGACGAGACGATCGGCGACGAGGCGCGAGAGCATGCGCACCGCCACGGCGCCGCAGGGCCAGGGTCGGTCGTTGGCGTCCTTGCACTGCTGCTCGGCCTCCGGGGCGTCGATGCCTTCGAGCCGGACCCGGATGCCGCCGACCAGCAGCGTATCGCCGTCGATCGCTTCCGCGTGCCCGGTCAGGACGGCGTGGCCGCGCGGCGATACCGGCGACTGGCGGGCGAGGGTATCGCTGGCGAGATAGAGAGGGGCTGCGATCGTCAACGCCAGAAGGGCACTCAACGCCGCGCGGGTTGCATAGACTTTGACAGTTGCATCAATCATGACTCGCTCACCTCCAGGTTGAATCTGGCAGAGGGCGGAAGCGAGAGCGAGGCTGAAGGGTGTCAAACCTGTGAGCAGCTACGGGGATGTGGGAGGCGCGTTTTTTCTTTGTCAGTCAATATTTTAGTCCGAATCAGGTGCTTCGCTCGCCACGATCCAGGCAAAACTCTGAAGGAGCATTTTCAATTTATAGTTGTATTTCTGCACGAACAAGGAACAGAGATCGCAATCTGCGGTTCTGTGGTGCAAACTCGCCGATGGGGTGGTTCTCGTCGGGCGCCGGGTGCTTGGTATCCGCGTCGCTTGGGGTTCGACGTGGGCCGCCCTCGAATTTATCCACCGTATGATGGTACCGCTCCGAGCCCTCAACGGCCTCACGAGCGACCGGACAACTCCTCACGCAACAGTTCGAGCTCAAGCCATTGCTCCTCTGCGGCCGACAATTCGGCCTGAGCGGCGGCGAGCCGGTCGTTGGCCTTGGCGAATGCCGCGGGATCGCGCGTGTAGAGGTCGGGGGCGGCGAGGGTCGCGGTCAAGCTCGCCATCTCGGCTTCGAGGCCGGCAATTGTCGCGGGGAGCTGCTCGAGGGCGTGCTTTTCCTTGAACGAGAGCTTGCGGCGCGCCTGGGGCTGCGAAGGTGTCGCGCTGCCGGTCGTGTCGGTTGCCGAGCCACTGGCGTTCGACTTGCGTGCCGGTTGTGCTGAGCGATCGAGGTCGCGGCCCTTGCGCTGGGCCAGCATGTCGCTGTAGCCGCCGGCGTACTCCTGCCACCGTCCGTCGCTCTCGGCCGCGAGCACCGACGTGACGATCCTGTCGAGGAAATCGCGGTCATGGCTCACCAGCAGGACGGTGCCCTGGTAGTCGGCGAGAAGCTCCTGCAGCAGGTCGAGGGTCTCCAGATCGAGATCGTTGGTCGGCTCGTCGAGGACCAGCACGTTCGAGGGTCTGGCAAGCGCGCGAGCCAGCATTAGGCGGCCCCGTTCGCCACCCGAAAGTGCCCGTACCGGCGTTCGCATCTGTTCCGGAGTGAACAGGAAATCCTTCATGTAGCCCGCCACGTGGCGCGCCTTGCCGCCGACGATCACCTGATCGCCACGGCCGCCCGTCAGGGCGTCGGCGATCGTCCACTCCGGCCGGAGATCCTCCCGCTTCTGATCGAGCGTTACCATCTCGAGGCCGGTGCCGAGTTTCACTGTCCCGGAGTCCGGCGCGATCGTCCCGGTCAGGAGCCCGATTATAGTCGTCTTGCCGGCGCCATTCGGGCCGACGAGGCCGAGCCGGTCGCCGCGTGCGACCCTGAGCGTCAGGTCGGTGACGATCGGGCGCTCGCCATAGGCTTTGGCAACGGCCTTGGCCTCCACCACCAGCTTGCCGGAGGTTCCCGCCTCCTGGGTCTCCATCCGGACGTCGCCCACGACACGGCGCGCCTCGCGCTTTTGCTGGCGCAAGCCCGCCAACTCGGCGACGCGCCGAACGTTGCGCTTTCGGCGGGCCGTGACGCCGCCGTGCATCCACTCGTTCTCGCGGGCGATCTTGCGATCCAGCTTGTGGCGCTCGAGTTCTTCCTGAGCGAGAAGGTCGTCGCGCCATGCCTCGAAGGCTGCAAAGCCCTTGTCCAGCCGGTAGGCACGGCCACGGTCGAGCCATACGCACGTGCGCGTCAGACGCTCGAGGAAGCGGCGGTCATGGCTGATCAACACGATGGCAGCAGACGAGGACAGGATCTCACCTTCGAGCCATTCGATGGTCGGCAGGTCGAGGTGGTTGGTCGGCTCGTCGAGGAGAAGCACGTCGGGGGATCCGGCGAGCGCCTGGGCAATGGCGATCCGCCGCGTCTCGCCACCCGAGAGGCTGTCCGTCGGCTCGGAGCCGGTGAACCCGAGATGGCCCAGCAGGGCCCGGGCGCGGCTCTCGTCATCGGTCGGCCCGAGGTGCGCCACGACGGCGTCGAGCACGGTCGGGTAGTTCGAGAGGTCCGCTTCCTGCGCCAGCGCCGCGATGCGTGCGCCCGGATGGGCGAAGCGATGGCCACTGTCGGGCTCTACCGTGCCCGCCGCGATCTTGATCAGTGTCGATTTGCCGGAGCCGTTGCGTCCGACAATGCAGATGCGATCCCCCGGAGACACCGACAGCTCGGCTCCTTCTAGGAGCGGCGTCGATCCGAAGGTCAGTCTGATATCCTTGAGGGCGAGAAGCTCTGCGGCCATGGTGTGGGTGTAGTGGGTCGCGCGGCAACGTCAAGCCGATCGCTCGATAGGCCGGTGGTCGGCGATTCTTCGCGCGAGCAGGGTCAGACAGGGAGAACGAGATGAGTTCGGTGACCAAGCTTCGGGAGGATATCTGCCGGACGGGGGCGTCGCTGTTCAATCGCGGTCTCACGCACGGCTCGACCGGCAATATCTCGGTGGCGCTGCCCGACGGCGGCTGGCTGATGACGCCGACCGGCTCTTCGCTCGGCACGCTCGATCCGGCCCGACTTTCGCATCTGGACGCCACCGGCCAGCACATCGACGGCGACAAGCCCACGAAAGAGGCGTTCCTCCATACGTCGATGTATCGCGAGCGGCCGCAATCCGGGGCTGTCGTGCATCTCCACTCGACGCACTCCGTCGCGGTGTCGTGCCTCGATGGCATCGATCACGCGAACTGCCTGCCGCCGATCACGGCCTACTACGTGATGCGGATCGGCGCGCTGCCGCTCGTCCCGTACTTTCCGCCGGGTGACGAGGCGTTGGCAGAGGCCGTCGCGAAGCTCGCGGGGCGGCATCACGCCATGCTGCTCGCCAATCACGGTCCGGTCGTGGCCGGCACGTCGCTTTCGGCAGCGCAGGACGCCGTCGAAGAACTGGAGGAGACGGCGCGGCTGTTCCTGATGCTGCGCCACGAACGCGTGCGAAAACTCACACCGGAGCAGGTGGCCGAGCTGCGCAGCCGGTTCGGCTGACGTCATGTGCCAAGGGCAGGGATCGACGTGAAACTTGACGATCCATGTCTATATTAGGCGAATGAGTGCCGCCGATACCTTGCGGCGGCGCGACATTCGGTCATGGAGGGAGTGCGCAAAGCGCTGGCCAATAGTTTAGAAGCGTTCTAAACAAGGCGTCGTGGCTCACAATGCGGGCCGTCCAAACACCGTAGTACGAGCGGAGATCACATGTCCAGCGAAGGCAAATGCCCGGTCACCGGCAAAGTCCATGTTCATACGGCGCAAGGCGTCATGTCGAACCGCGACTGGTGGCCCAACCAGCTCAATCTCAAGATCCTCCATCAGAACACGGCGCTCTCCAATCCGATGGACGCCGGCTTTGATTATGCCGCCGCGTTCAAGACGCTCGATTATCAGGCGCTCAAGAAAGATCTTCATGCGCTGATGACCGACAACAAGGAGTGGTGGCCGGCCGACTGGGGCCACTACGGCGGTCTCTTCATTCGCATGGCCTGGCATAGCGCCGGCACCTATCGCACGGCGGACGGCCGCGGTGGCGGCTCGACGGGCGGGCAACGCTTCGCACCGCTCAACAGCTGGCCGGACAACGGCAACCTCGACAAGGCGCGGCGCCTGCTCTGGCCGATCAAGAAGAAGTACGGCAACAAGATCTCGTGGGCCGACCTGATGCTGCTCGCCGGCAATGTCGCCATCGAGTCCATGGGCGGCAAGACGTTCGGGTTCGGCGGTGGTCGCGCCGACACGTGGGAGCCGCAGGAGGACATCTACTGGGGCAAGGAAACGACCTGGCTCGGCGACCAGCGGTATTCGGGCGATCGCGAACTCGAGAACCCGCTCGCTGCCGTGCAGATGGGTCTCATCTATGTCAATCCGGAAGGTCCCAACGGCAACCCTGATCCCGTCGCCTCCGGCCGCGACGTGCGCGAAACGTTCGCGCGCATGGCCATGAACGACGAGGAGACCGTGGCGCTTGTGGCCGGTGGCCATACGTTCGGCAAGGCCCATGGCGCCGGCGATCCCGCTCTCGTCGGCCCCGAGCCCGAAGGCGCTCCGATGGAGACACTCGGTTTCGGCTGGATGAACAAGCTCGGCACCGGCAAGGGCGTGCACACGACGACGTCGGGCATCGAGGGCGCGTGGAAGCCCAATCCCACGAAGTGGGACAACGGCTATTTCGACGTGCTGTTCGGCTACGAGTGGGAGTGCGTGAAGAGCCCGTCCGGCGCCTGGCAGTGGCACCCGATCAACTGCAAGCCGGAGCACATGATTCCGGACGCGCACGATCCGTCCAAGAAGGCCCGCCCGATGATGACGACGGCGGACATGTCGATGAAGATGGATCCGATCTACGAGCCGATCTCGCGGCGCTATCACCAGAATCCGCAGCAGTTCGCGGATGCCTTCGCGCGGGCCTGGTTCAAGCTGCTGCATCGCGACATGGGTCCCAAGGTCCGCTACCTCGGGCCGGAAGTGCCGAAAGAGGATCTGATCTGGCAGGATCCGATCCCGGCGGCGGACTTCGCGAAGATCAATGACGCTGACGTCGCGGCGCTGAAGGGGAAGATCCTCGGCTCGGGACTTTCGACGCAGGAACTGGTCAAGACCGCGTGGGCGTCTGCATCCACGTTCCGCAACTCGGACAAGCGTGGCGGCGCCAACGGCGCCCGCATTCGCCTTGCGCCGCAGAAGAGCTGGGCGGCCAACGAGCCAGCCGAGCTTTCCAAGGTGCTGGGCAAGCTCGAGGCGATCCAGAAGGACTTCAACGCCTCGGCGACCGGCGGCAAGAAGGTCTCTCTCGCCGACCTGATCGTGCTCGGCGGCTCGGCGGCCGTTGAGGCGGCGGCGAAGAAAGCCGGTCACGATATCGTCGTGCCGTTCGCTCCGGGCCGCACCGATGCGAGCGAGGCGCAGACGGACGCCGAGTCGTTCGGGCCGATGGAGCCGGAAGCCGACGGGTTCCGCAACTTCCAGAAGGCGGCCTACTCGGTGGCTCCCGAGGAGATGATGCTCGACCGGGCACAGCTCCTGACGCTGACCGCGCCCGAGATGACGGTCCTCGTCGGCGGTCTCCGCGTGCTCGGTGCCAATCACGGCGGCAGCAAGCACGGCGTCTTCACCGACCGGGTCGGCACGCTCTCGACCGATTTCTTCGTCAATCTGTGCGACATGGGCACCGAGTGGAAGCCGGTGTCCGACGCCAACCAGGCCTATGAAGGCCGGGACCGCAAGACCGGGCAGGTCAAGTGGACGGCGACGCGGTGCGACCTGGTGTTCGGCTCGAACTCGCAGCTCAGGGCGTTGGCCGAGGTCTATGCGCAGGACGACAGCCAGAAGAAGTTCGTCGCCGACTTCGTGGCGGCCTGGACCAAGGTCATGAACGCGGACCGGTTCGACCTCGCCTGATCGCGGACGACGTTCGATCGAGACCAAACCGATACGGCGCCAGGACCCCGTCCGGGCGCCGTATTGCTTTTCGAGCGTCGACCGCGCATCAACGGGGCCCGCGTCTCAAGGGGGCGCGCCAACGACAAACCGGGAGGACCAGCCCATGGCCAATGCCATCGATCTCAAGAACCGCATCGCCGTCGTTACCGGGGGTGCGCAAGGCATCGGCCGCGCAGCTACGGAGCGCTTCATCGCATCCGGCGCCAAGGTCGCGATCTGGGACTTCGACATCGAGCGCGCCGGCAAGACAGCCGCCGAGCTCGGCTCGGCCGTCAAGGCCTACGCCTGCGACGTCGGCGATCTCACCAGCATCGAGGCCGCCCGCGATGCAACGTTGCGCGACTTCGGCCGGATCGACATCCTGCTGAACAATGCCGGCATCGCCGGCGCCAACGCGACGGTATGGAACACCTCGGTCGAGGAGTGGCGGCGCGTCATGCGGATCAATCTCGACGGGCCGTTCCTGTGCTGCAAGGCCGTCGTGCCGACCATGATCGCGCAGAACTACGGCCGGATCGTCAACATCGCCTCCATCGCCGGCAAGGAGGGGAACCCGAACGCTGCGCACTATTCCGCCTCGAAGGCTGGCGTCATCGGGCTCACCAAGTCACTGGCGAAGGAAGTCGCCGACAAGAACATCTCGGTCAACGCGATCACGCCCGCCGCCGCGCGCACCGCGATCTTCGACCAGATCACGCAGGCGCACATCGACTTCATGCTGTCGAAGATCCCGCGTGGGCGCTTCGTTGCGGTCGAGGAAGTGGCGGCGCTGATCGCCTTCGCGGCGTCGGAAGACTGCTCGTTCACGACAGGCAGCGTGCTCGACATCTCGGGTGGTCGCGCGACCTACTGAGGCGCCGGCCCGGCGTGCGTCTCACGTGCCGCGCACGGGCGACGCACGCCAGCGGCGGTCGACAAGGACGGAGATCGCCAGGATGCCGGCGACCCAGAGTGCAAGGACGAAGGTCGCCGTCAGTGGCGAGGCCGTGCGGGCTGCCAGCGCCGTCGCGGCTGTCGCCAGCATCAGAGCATAGGCACTGAGCGCCAGCCGCCGGTGGCTCCAGCCCATGCGGATGAGCCGCTGGTAGTAGTGCGAGCGGTGGGCCTTGAACGGGTTCTCCCTGTGGATCAGGCGCTTCGCGAGGGTGAGGCCGCTGTCGACGATGAAAACCGCAAAGACCAGAATCGGGAACCAGAACGGCCATAGGCCACGCTGCCAGCCGAGGACGCCGATGGCGGCTGCCATGAAGCCGAGAGGGATGGAGCCGGCGTCACCGAGGAAAATGCGGGCGGGATCGAAGTTCCAGAGCAGAAAGCCCGCGGCTGCGCCGGCGACGGCGGCCGACAGGATCGCGATGTCGGTCGCGCCGGCCGAGCCCGCCGCGATCGCGTAGGCGCCGAAGCCCACGACCGCCATGCCTCCCGCGAGGCCGTTGGAACCGTCCATGAAATTATAGAGGTTGGTGCTCCAGACGATCCCGACGAGCAGCAGCGGCAGGAGCCAGAACGGGCCTGCCCCGCTCCACAGCAGGAACACGATCGCGGCCGCGAACTGGGCTGCGAAGCGCGTCGTGACCGAGAGACCGCCGACGTCGTCGGCCAGAAAGAGTGCGGCGAGAACCGTCGCGGGCAAGATGATCGAGGCTGGACCGCCGCCGAGCAAAAGCGCGGTCCCCATGGCGGCGACCATCAAGCCGAGGCCGCCCGTTCGCGGTGTCGGGCGCACGTGCAGCGACCGGTCGTTCGGAATGTCGACCACGAGGTCCGCGAGGGGGCCGCTCCACAGCAGGCGCACGAGGCCGGCCGACAGGAGTGCTGCCAACAGCGCGGCGATCCACGGCATCATCGCTTGCCCTCGTCTCATGACAAAGCCGCCGGGCGTTCCCGGCGGCTCGTCGTTGCTCATCGTCTCGGCACGGCGGCGCTCAATCCGCCGTGCGTCGGGCCATCAATCCCAATCGGGCTCCGAGCGGCGCTCCTTGCGCTCGGGACGCTCGCGGCGCTGCGGACGTCCGCCGCCTTCCTGGAACTCGCCGCCGCCGAGGAATTCGGGAGCAGATGCGCGCGGCTGACGGTCGCCGCCGCGATCGCCACCACGGTCTCCACCGCGATCACCGCCGCGGTCGCCACCACGATCGCCGCCGCGGCCACGGCCGCCACCACCACCGCCGCCACCGCCACCGCTGCCGCCACGGTCGTCATCGACCGCGCCGGGGATTTCCTTGCCAGTCGCCTGATCGATGATCTTCATCGAGAGGCGGACCTTGCCACGGTCGTCGAAGCCCAGCAGCTTGACGTAGACCTCCTGGCCTTCCTTCACGACCTCGCCGACCGTCGCCGGGCGGCCCTGAGTGAGCTGGGAGATGTGAACGAGGCCGTCCTTCGGGCCGAAGAAGTTCACGAAGGCGCCGAACTCCATGATCTTCACGACCTTGCCCTTGTAGATCTGGCCGATCTCGGGCTCGGACGTGATGCCACGGATGCGCTGCAGCGCCTTGTCGATCGAGTCGCGATTGGCGGAGGCGATCTTCACCGTGCCGTCGTCCGAGATGTCGATCTTGGCGCCGGATTCGGCCACGATCTCGCGGATGACGGAGCCGCCGGAGCCGATCACTTCACGGATCTTGTCGACCGGGATCTTGATCGTCTCGATGCGGGGCGCGTGCTCGCCGAGTTCGGTGCGGGCCGAGTTGATGGCCTTGGCCATCTCGCCGAGGATATGGATCCGGCCGGCGTGCGCCTGCTCCAGCGCCACCCGCATGATCTCCTCGGTGATGCCGGTGATCTTGATGTCCATCTGCAGCGACGTGACGCCGTTGACGGTGCCGGCAACCTTGAAGTCCATGTCGCCCAGATGATCCTCGTCGCCGAGGATGTCGGACAGGACGGCGAAGTCGTTGCCTTCCTTGATCAGGCCCATGGCGATGCCGGCGACCGGCGACTTCAGCGGTACGCCCGCATCCATCAAGGCCAGCGACGAGCCGCAGACCGTGGCCATCGACGAGGAGCCGTTCGATTCCGTGATCTCGGAAACGATCCGGATCGTGTAGGGGAAATCTTCCTTCGCCGGGAGCAGCGGCCGGACGGCCCGCCATGCGAGCTTGCCGTGGCCGATCTCGCGACGGCCCGGCGAGCCCATGCGGCCGGTTTCGCCAACCGAGAAGGGAGGGAAGTTGTAATGCAGGAGGAAGCGCTCCTTGCGGGTGCCTTCCAGCGCGTCGATGAACTGCTCGTCGTCACCGGTGCCGAGCGTCGCGACGACCAGTGCCTGCGTCTCGCCACGCGTGAAGAGCGACGAGCCGTGGGTGCGGGGCAGCACCTGGATCTCGGAGACGATCGGGCGCACCGTCTTCAGGTCGCGACCGTCGATACGAAGGCCCGTCTTGATGATGTTGCCGCGCACGACGTCGGCCTCGAGCGCCTTGAACACGCCCGCGAGCGTGACCTGCTGCTCGGGTGTGGCGTCCGCCGGCATCATGGCGACGAAGGCCTTCTTCTTGGCGGCGTCGACCAGCTCGTGGCGCTTCTGCTTCTCTGGCGTCTGGAAGGCCGCTGCCAGATCCGCCTCGATCAGGCCGCGCATCTGGTTCTTGAGATCGCTCGTGTCCTTCGGCTGGAAGTTCCACGGCTCCTTGGCGCACTTCTCGGCCAAGCGGATGATGGCGTCGATGACCGGCTGGAAGCCGTTCTGGCCGAAGACCACGGCGTCGAGCATGCGCTGCTCGGAGAGTTCCTGTGCTTCGCTCTCGACCATCATCACGGCGTCGGCCGTGCCGGCCACCACGAGATCGAGCGAGCTGTTGGCCATCTCGTCCATGAGCGGGTTCAGCACCAGCTCATTGTTGACGAAACCGACGCGCGCCGCGCCGATAGGGCCGAGGAAGGGCAAGCCAGACAGGGTCAGTGCTGCCGAGGCGGCGACCATGCCGACGATGTCGGGATCGTTCTCCATGTCGAAGGAGAGCACGGTGATCACCACCTGCGTCTCGTTCTTGAAACCATCGACGAACAGAGGGCGGATCGGACGGTCGATCAGGCGCGAGGTCAGCGTCTCCTTTTCGGAGGGGCGGCCTTCACGCTTGAAGAAGCCGCCCGGGATCTTGCCAGCGGCGTAGGTCTTTTCCTGATAATTGACGGTCAGCGGAAAGAAATCGATCCCCGGCTTGACGGTCTTGGCGGCCACGACGGTCGCGAGCACGCTCGTTTCGCCATACTGGCAGACAACAGCCGCGTCGGCCTGACGGGCCATGCGCCCCGTCTCGAAACGGAGCTTGCGGCCGCCCCACTCGATTTCTTCCCTGTGAATCTCGAACATATTTTATCTCGGTCTCTTGCGTTCAGTGTCGGCTGGCGGGCCCTCCGTCCCCTTGGACGGATACCGGCCAAATGATCAATGCGCCGCAAACCCTCGTGCGGGCCGGCGCATTGCAGTGTCGTCGAGGGTGTCGGTACGTCTCTGGAGGGCTCGAACGGCCCTCCTGCGCAGCTCAGCGGCGCAGCTCGAGACGTTCGATGATCTTCTGATAGCGAGCCTCGTCCTTCGACTTGACGTAGTCCAGCAACTGGCGGCGCTTGCTGACCATCTTGAGCAGCCCGCGACGCGAATGGTTGTCCTTCTTGTGCATCTTGAAATGGTCGGACAGCCCATTGATCCGCTCGGTCAGGAGCGCGATCTGAACCTCGGGCGAGCCGGTGTCACCTTCCTTCGCGGCGAAATCTTTTACGATCTGGCTTTTACGTTCAACGGTCAGCGACATCGGTTTCATCCTTTCTTGTTCTGGGGATGGAAGACGTGGCTCCATTCGGAGCGGCCGTTTTCCTGATCGGCCTCGGCCGGGATGTCGTCCAGCCGGGTCGCACAGCCATCGTCGCTCGGGACGGCGGCTCGGCGCGTTATACACCAATACCGGGCTTTCGCGAGGGGTTTTCGCGGCTGGGTGCGCCACACGGAGTGCGTCGTTCGTGGTGCTATTGCCGGTAAGTGAATACCCGGATCGGGATGATCTCCCCGCGCTCCATCTGGCACAGCGCCACCAGCGATCCCTTGCAGATGGCATAGGCCTCGCCGCTGGCAATCGGTGCATCACGGCCGCGCATGAGGACCGACTGGCCCCGAGCAAGGCGGGCGGCGTCCTGCTGCGTGACGGACACCTCTGCCAGCTCGGCCAGCGCCAGCTCGATCGGTCTCAGATGGGCGGCCAGCGCGGCGCCACCGTCCTGGGCATCGTGGGCCGCTTCCAGTTCGTCCACCGTCACCGACCGGTCGATGTCGAAGGCGGCAACGCGGGTCCGGCGGAGCTGCGTGACGTGGCCCTTGCAACCCAGCTTTTGCCCCATGTCACGCGCCAGTGCCCGGACGTACGTGCCACGACCGCATTCGGCCTCGAACACCGAGGTGTCGGCGTCCGGCATGTCGACGAGTTCCAGACGATCGATCTGAACCGGGCGCGGCTCGAGAGCGACCGTCTCGCCGGAACGGGCCAGATCGTAGGCGCGTTCGCCCTGGATCTTGATGGCCGAGAACTGGGGCGGGACCTGCATGATCTCGCCGTGAAACTCGGGGAGCAGGGCTTCGATGTCGGCGCGCGACGGACGCACGTCGCTCGTCGCGATGACGCGGCCCTCGGCATCGTCGGTGTCGGTCTCGGCGCCCCAGCGGACGGTGAATTCGTAGGCCTTGGCCCCGTCAACCGCATAAGGCACCGTCTTCGTGGCCTCGCCGAGCGCGATCGGCAGCACACCTGTCGCCAACGGATCGAGCGTGCCCGCATGGCCGGCCTTCTGGGCCTGAAACAGCCAGCGCACCTTGCCGACGGCCTGTGTCGAGGTCATCCCGACGGGCTTGTCCAGAATGATCCATCCGTTGATCGGATTGCCCTTCTTGCGTCGTGACATGCGCGTTGCGTTTCCCCGATGGAGAGTGGCCAGGTTCCCTCTCGTGGGACCGGCTGCCAAGTTCGAACTCAGTGTCAATTGCGGAGCAGGGCTCAACCGCGCCGGGACGTATCCTGGCGGACTTTCGGGCTGTCGAGGAGAGCGTCGATGCGGGATGCTTCGTCGAACGTCTCGTCGAACCGAAAGCGGATGTCGGGGGCGAACTTCAGATTGAGCGCGTGAGCCAGCTCGCCACGGATGTATTTCTTGTTCCGTTCCAGGGCTGCGATGACCGGTGCGCTATCCTTGCCACCGAGGGGCATGATGTATGCCGTGGCGAGGCGAAGATCGGGCGACATGCGCACTTCCGGCACCGTGACCACGTGGGCGGCGAGCACATCATCGTGGATCTCGCCGCGCGCCAGCATGTCGGCCAGCTTATGGCGAACCAGTTCGCCCACCCGGAGCTGACGCTGCGTGGGGCCGGCAGCGGGGGCGTCGCCGCCTCTTGAACGATTGCGTGGCATCTCTCTCAGTCTCTCAAGCGGAGTCGGACCGCTTCGTTGCTTTCAACTCCGGTATGCCGACGTTGCCCTTGCGGGGCCGACGTCGGCGAACCGGTCCGGGTGCGTCTGGCTGCATCCGCATCGGGTGCCCGCGTTGCGCCAAGCCCAACTCGCGAGCGCAGACCGGGATGAACCGGTCCGCGCCCACGACGGCTGCCTGGCCTGCATGGCACCGCCTAGAGCGTTCGGGCGATCGTCTCCACCTGGAAGCACTCGATCTCGTCGCCCTCGCGGATGTCCTGGTAGTTGGCGAAGGCCATGCCGCACTCCTGGCCGACCGGGACTTCCTTCACGTCGTCCTTGAAGCGCTTGAGGATCGACAACGTGCCTTCGTGGATGACCGTCTTGTCGCGCAGCAGGCGCACCTTGGCGCCCCGCTCGACCTTGCCTTCCGTGACGAGGCAGCCTGCAACCTTGCCCTGCTTCGAGATGTCGAACACCTTCTTGATGCTGGCGTAGCCGAGGAAGTTTTCCTTCGTCGTCGGTGCGAGCAGGCCCGACATGGCCGCTTTCACCTGATCCACCAGATCGTAGATGATCGAGTAGTAGCGGATCTCGATGCCGAGGCTGTCGGCGAGCTGCTTGGCCTGCACGTTGGCGCGGACGTTGAAGCCGAGGACAATCGCCTTAGACGCCTGTGCGAGCGAGACGTCGGACTCCGTGATCTGGCCGACGCCGGAGTGCACGATGCGGGCCATGACCTCGTCCGTGCCGAGCTTCGCCAGCGAACCCAGGATGGCCTCCAGTGAGCCCTGCACGTCGCCCTTGACGACCAGCGGGAACTCCTTGCGGCCAGCTTCCTTCAGCTGCTGCATCATGCCTTCGAGCGTGCGGGCCGTACCTGCCGAGCCCAGAGCCTCACGCCGCTTGCGAACACGATAGTCGGTGATCTCGCGGGCGCGCGCCTCGTTCTCGACGACCGCAAACTGGTCGCCGGCTTCCGGTGCGCTGTCGAAACCCAGCATTTCGACCGGGACGGATGGACCGCCGCGGACAACGTTCTTTCCCTTGTCGTCGATCAGGGCGCGGACGCGGCCCCACGACGAGCCAGCGACGACGAGGTCGCCGACCTTGAGCGAGCCGCGCTGGACGAGGAGGGTGCCCACGGGGCCCCGGCCACGCTCCAGCTTCGCCTCGATGACGAAGCCTTCCGCCGAACGTTCGGGGTTGGCCTTCAGCTCGAGCACCTCGGCCTGGAGCAGGACCGCCTCGAGCAACTGGTCGAGACCGGTACGCTTGATCGCCGACACAGGAATGTCGATCGTATCACCGCCCATGCTCTCCACCACGATCTCGTGCTGGAGCAGATCCGTTCGCACACGCGTCGGGTCGGCGTTCGGCTTGTCCATCTTGTTGATGGCGACGATGATCGGAACGCCCGCAGCCTTGGCGTGATTGATCGCCTCGACCGTCTGGGGCATCACGCCGTCGTCGGCGGCAACGACAAGGATCACGATGTCCGTCACCTTGGCGCCACGGGCACGCATGGCCGTGAAGGCTTCGTGGCCCGGCGTGTCGATGAACGTGATTTCCTGGCCGTTCTGCGTCACCTGATAGGCACCGATGTGCTGCGTGATGCCGCCGGCTTCGCCGGAGGCCACATTGGCCTGGCGAATGGCATCGAGCAGCGACGTCTTGCCGTGGTCGACGTGGCCCATGATGGTGACAACCGGAGCACGCGGCACCAGCTTCTCCTCGACGTCCTTGGCGCCGATGAAGCCTTCCTCCACGTCCGCTTCGGAGACACGACGTACGGTGTGGCCGAACTCGCCGACGATCAGTTCGGCGGTGTCGGCGTCGATGACGTCGTTCATCTTGTGCATCGCGCCCTGCTTCATCATGAAGCGAATGACGTCGACGGCCTTCTCGGACATGCGGTTGGCGAGTTCCTGGATCGTGATGACCTCGGGAACGATCACCTCGCGCACGATCTTCTCACGCGATTGCGGGATGCCGGATGCACGGCGGGCGTCGCGTTCGCGCTTGCGGCGGAGCGAGGCCAGCGAACGCTCGCGCTGCTCGTCGTTCAGCAGCTTGTCGACCGTCAGGCGGCCGCGCTCGCGGCGATCGTCGCTCTTGATCGGAGCGCGCGGCGCCTTGGCGCCCGGCCCACCGAGCTTGCCGCGCTTGGCTTCCTCTTCCTCCTCCTCGAGCGTGCGGCGACGCACGGGCTGACCGGTGAACGCTGCCGGACCGGCCTTGGCCTGCGTGACAGGGGCCTCTTTCGGTCGAGCCGAGGCGCCCGTCGACGCGCCCTGGGGCGCCGCAGTACTGAGTGCTCCGTCGCGTGGACGATCGCGGCGCGGTTCGCGCGGAGGAGCCGTGCGTGCCGCCGGGCGCTGCATCGGCGGAAGTGAGCGATCGCCGGCTGGTGCAGACGACCGAGCATTGCTTTCCGCAGTCGGAGCCGCGATCGGCTGATCCGACATGGGCGCGGTTGCCGGCGTCGGTTCGGATGCCGGCGCAGGATCGGACGCCGCTGCTTCTGCCACAGGCGCAGGTGCGTCAGTGGTGCTGACGGCAGCATCCTCCTCGCGCCGCCGGGCGGCTTCCTCTTCTTCAGACTTGCGGCGTGCCTCGGCCTCGATGGCCCGCTGCTTCGTCTCTTCTTCCTGACGCCGACGCTCGAGGAGCACGGCCTGCGCGCGCTTGTCGACTTCGCCGTCCGACAGCCGCCCCTGCGATCCGCCAGCCCCACCTCGCTGAGCGCCGCCCGTGCGTCCCGACGCGCCAGGTGCGCCGGCTGCGCCACCCTCCTTGCCCGGGATGTTGATCGTGCGCGTCTTCTTGCGCTCGACCACCACCACGTTCTTGCGGCCGTGGCTGAAATTCTGCTGCACATGACCCGACTGCTCGGTGCGCTGAGTGCTCACCGGCTTGCGGGCGCCTTGGCGGCGGTCACTGGATTCCTTGGATTCGCTCATGCCTATTCCGTGTTGGACGTCAGGGGCGGCCGGCCTGCGGCTGCGGGGGATGTCGATCGATATCGCCTGAGGCGCCCGATCTCGGTCAGGAAATGTCGCGCGGCGCCGCCTGTGCTCAGCGCAGCATGTACCACATTCTCGCGGCCCAAGGCCAAACTCAATTCACTGACGCTCAGGTCTTTCACGATTGCTGGCGTTGTGGCGGTCGTGTCCGTACGCTCGCCAGGGGCTTCCGAATTGGGCGTGTCGACCGAGGCCGGATTGCTCGTGACCGCCGCGCTTCGCGCGATCAACTTGCGGTCGAGGCGATCGGCGCCATCATCGGCAGCCTCGGCGGCGTGGAGCAGGGCTGCCACGTTCCGACTGCCTATGGCCGCGTCAACCTTGGAGAAGCCCGACACGACGAGACCGGCCTTCTTGGCCATTGCGAGCGCCCCGACACAGCGCTGGCGCAGCAGACGCTCGACGCGTTCCGCGAGATCCTCCGGGATGACGACCGGACGCTTCAGGCTTCGCGAAAACGGATTCTGTCTGGCGGCGCGATCGACGATACTGCGATCGAGCGACAGCCACACGCCGCGACCCGGGAGCTTACCGGCGATGTCAGGCGTGATGGTGCCGTCAGGAGCGCGAACAAAACGCAGCAGGTCGGCCGGCTCGCGCTTTTCACGGGTCAGGGCGCAGGTGCGTTCCGGCACATGATCGGCGTCGAGATCGACATCGGCGTGCGCGACGGCCGGCGGAGTGTCGCCACCCGCCTGCTCAGTCTGCCGATCTGCCGATCCCGTTTCGCCCATCGCGTTGTTCCTGCTGCCTCCGACATTGCCGTCAGGCCTGAGCCGCAGCCGCATCGCCGCCGACGTCCGGCTCGACATCGTCGCCTTCGGGCTCCTCGGCCGGCAAGAGGTCCTCGGCCTTGATCCAACCCGCCGCGACGCGCGCCGCGAGGATCAGCTCCTCAGCCTCCGGGCGACCGATCTCGAGCCCGTCGAGGAACCCCTTGTGGCGCACGGCCTCGGCATCCTTTTCCTTCTTGCGCTCGGTCCAGCCCAGCAGCTCGTCCGTCGAGCAGTCGGCGAGGTCCTCGACCGTCTTGACGCCGTTCTCGCCGAGAGCGACGAGCATGGCGGATGTGATGCCGGGCACCTCGGCCACGGCGTCCTCGACGCCCAACTCGCGCCGACGCCGGTCACGCTCGGCTTCGATGCGGGCCAAGTATTCCTGGGCCTGATTCTGGATCGTCGCCGCCGATTCCTCGGTGAAGCCTTCGATCTGGGCGATTTCAGACGGATCGACGAACGCCACTTCCTCGACCGACGAGAAGCCTTCCGTCGCAAGAAGCTGTGCGATCAGCTCGTCGCAATCGAGCTTGTCCATGAACATCTGGGTGCGCTCGGTGAATTCCTTCTGGCGCCGCTCGCTCTCCTCGGTGTCGGTGAGGATGTCGATGTCCCAGCCCGTGAGCTGCGAGGCGAGGCGCACGTTCTGGCCACGGCGCCCGATGGCGAGCGAGAGCTGGCGCTCGTCGACAACGACCTCGATCCGGTTCGAGTCCTCGTCGAGCACGACCTTCGACACTTCTGCCGGCGCCAGTGCGTTGACGATGAAGCTCGCGGCGTCGTCGTTCCACTGGATGATGTCGATCTTTTCGCCCTGCAGCTCGTTGACGACGGCCTGAACGCGCTGGCCGCGCATGCCGACGCAGGCGCCAACGGGATCGACCGAGCTGTCCTTCGACAGGACGGCGATCTTGGCCCGCGAGCCGGGATCGCGCGCGCACGACTTGATTTCGACGATGCCGTCGTAGATCTCCGGTACTTCCATGGCGAACAGCTTGACCATGAACTCCGGGCGGGCGCGCGACAGGAAGATCTGTGGTCCGCGCTGCTCGCGGCGGACGTCGTAGATGTAAGCGCGGATGCGGTCGCCGAGCCGAACGTTCTCGCGCGGGATCATCTCGTCGCGACGGACGATGCCCTCGGCGCGGGCAAGGTCGACAATGACGTTTCCGTATTCGACGCGCTTCACGGTGCCGTTCACGATCTCGCCGATGCGGTCCTTGAACTCGGCATGCTGGCGGTCACGCTCGGCCTCGCGGACCTTCTGGAAAATGACCTGCTTGGCGTTCTGGGCGGCCACACGCCCGAAATCGAGCGGCGGCAACGTCTCGACGAACGTATCGCCGAGTGCTGCATCGGGTTTCTTTCGCCGGGCGTCCTCGAGAGACATCTGCTGACTCTCGTTCTCGACCGGGTCGGCCACGGTGACGACGCGCGTGAGGCGGGTCTCGCCGGTCCGCGGATCGATGAGGCACCGGATGTCGTTCTCCTGGCCGTAGCGCTGCTTGGCGGCCTTCTGGATCGCGTCCTCCATGGCCTGAATGACGATCTTGCGGTCGATCGTCTTCTCGCGCGCGACCGCATCCGCGATCTGCAGCAGCTCGAGACGGTTTGCGCTGACGCCAGCCTGAGACATGCCTTGGCACCTTCCTGTCGCTCGATCGAACCTCGGTTACTCGCCGCGCGGCTTTTTCGCCTTGCGCTGCGGGGGCCTTCCGGTCCCCTTGGTGTCACGTTTCGTCTTGCCTCCTGACCGCGGCGCTGCGGTCGCCGCATCCGGCGCCCCTGCGTCGGCAGGACCAATGCCCGCCTCCTCGGCATCCGTCGCCGCATCCAGATCGACCAGCGTGGCCTTGCTGCGGCGCAGCGACTCGCGGATCAAATCGTCTGTCAGCACCAGTTTCGCCTCGCCGACGAGACCAATCGGAAGCCCGAGTAGCTTTACGCCGTCCCCCTTGCCGAGGTCTACCTCGATCCGCACCTCGCCGTCCTCGAAGCCTTCGAGGATGCCACGAAAGCGGCGGCGACCGTCGATCATCTCCTTCAGCTCGATCCGGGCCTCGAAGCCGGCCCACTGGTCGAAATCCGATGGGCGGACCAGCGGGCGGTCGATGCCCGGGGACGAGATCTGAAGCCTGTAGCTGCCGGGAAGCGGGTCATGAACATCGAATACCGGGGACAGAGCCAGAGACGCCGCACGGCAATCCTCGATGGTCATGCTGCCGTCGGGGCGTTCCGCCATGATTTCCACGATGGTACCTTGGCCCGACAATATGCGTGCGAGCACGATCCGGAACCCGAGACTCTCGAGTACGGGCTCGGCCAGCTCCGCAATTGCGGCGGCGGCACCCGTCTCTCTCACAAAGCGTTCATCAGCGCCGTGTGCTCCGGCCGTTGGCCCGCTCACGCACCCATCCCTTGCAACGATTTCGGCAAATTCGTGCCATGACGCGCTCCCAAAACAAAAAGAGCGGACCACGGGGATCCACTCTCAGAGTTGAGATGATCATGAGCAACACCAAATTACGAAAAAGTGACGGCGAAAGCAAGCGTCATGTGACAGAAAAATGCGCAGCGCTCCGAAAAATGGTCAATGCGGCGTGCGGACGAAGCGGAGATACGCGGACCGACGCCCTTCGCGCACGGCTTTCGCCTCGTAACGGGTCTCCGGCCAATCGTCCGGGCGAATGCGCCAATCCGAAGGCGACTGCGCTTGCCATGCGAACTCTGGCGTCGTCTGGAACGCCATCAACATGGTGCGCGCATAGTCGCCGATATCGGTGCCGATCCTGAGTTCGGCTCCCGGCCTAAGCACACGCGCCAGCGCTTGCAGGAAACTCGGGTTCACCAGACGCCGCTTCTGATGCCGACGTTTCGGCCACGGATCGGGGAAAAGCACGAATGCCCGGTCGATCGCTGCATCAGGGAGCCATCGGAGCAGAGCGCGGGCGTCGTCAGCATGCACGCGCACATTGTTCAACGCTTCGTCCTCCACCGCTGCCAAGACCTTGACGACACCATCCTCGAACGGTTCGGCGCCGATCAGACCGACGTCGCGGTTGCGTCGTGCGTGCCACAACAGATGCTCGCCACCGCCGAAGCCGATCTCGAGCCAGACCTCGCGGACATCGCCGCCGAACATCGATGCGGAGAGCGGCCGGCGAGCTTCGGCCGTGAGGTCCGGCGACAGGCGCGGCAGGAGATCGTGCATCAGCCGGTCCTGGCGAGGTGACAGCTTGCGGCCTCGGCGGCGCCCGTAGGAGCGCAACTCGTGACCATCCGCCGGGTCATTTTCCCCGGCGTCATGGGTTGGAGACGTCTGGCTCATCGGGTATCTGTCCGTCGATCAATCGTGGCGCCGAGCCGGGAACGACTGCGGCGCCCGAGAGGCCCGGACGCCGCATCGAAAATCTGCCGTGCCGCCGCAATCAGCCGCGATGGATCGCGCAGAGCTTGTTGCCGTCAGGATCGCGCAGGTAAGCCAGATACATCTTGCCACGCAGGCCCGGCGGGTCCTCGATCGACGTGCCGCCATTGGCGACGCCGGCATCGTGGAATGCCTTCACCTTCTCGGGGCTGTCGCAGGTGAAGCCGATGGTACCGCCGTTGGCGAAGGTCGCGGCCTTGCCATCGATGGGCTTGCCGACGCCGAAAGTGCCGGTCGCGGTGCGATACCAGACGCGGCCCTTGGGATCGGCGGTTCCGGCCGGAATGCCGATCACGGCGAACACGGCATCGTAGAATTTCTTGGACGCGTCGACGTCTTTTGCGCCGACCATGATGTGTGAAAACATTGGGAACTCCTGGCCCAGTGGAAACGAGTGAGGCGAGTGTGGGCTCGCGCCGTTCTCAGTTCAAGCCCCGATCGCCTTGCGGATGGCGTCTGCCAAGTCCGTCCGCTCCCACGAGAAGCCGCCGTCGGCCTCCGGGGCGCGACCGAAATGGCCGTAGGCGGCCGTGCGCTTGTAGATGGGCTTGGTGAGTTCCAGGCGACGCCGGATGCTGGTCGGGCGCATCGGGAAGAGCTCGGCGAGCACCTTCTCGAGGGCCGAGTCCATATCGGGGCCGTGCTTGCTGGTTCCCTGAGTGTCGACGAGGAGCGACATCGGCTCCGGGCGACCGATCGCGTAGGCGACCTGGATCATGCAACGATCTGCAAGCCCGGCCGCGACCACGTTCTTTGCGAGATAGCGTGCCGCATAGGCCGCCGAGCGATCGACCTTCGTCGAGTCCTTGCCCGAGAACGCGCCACCGCCGTGCGGCGCATATCCGCCGTAGGTGTCGACGATGATCTTGCGGCCGGTGAGGCCGCAGTCGCCATCCGGGCCACCGACGACGAAATTCCCGGTCGGATTGACGAGGAAATCTGCGCCAGACTTCGGCATCCAGCCAGCGGGGAGGGCGGAGGTCACGGCGTCGGCGATCATCTCCTTGATCATCTCGGGCGTGTAGTCCTTGCCCTTGCCGTTGGCCTTCTGGTGCTGGGTCGAAACGACCACCTTCTCAGCACCAACGGGCTTACCGTCCTCGTAGCGGATCGTCACCTGGCTCTTGGCGTCGGGCAGAAGATCGCCGAGCTTGCCGGATTTCCGCTGCTCGGAGAGGACCTTCAAGATCTTGTGTGAGAAATAGATCGGGGCCGGCATGAACGAGCCCTTCTCGTAGGTCTCGCTGTCGGTGCAGGCGAAGCCGAACATCATGCCCTGGTCGCCGGCGCCTTCCTCGCCCTGCTTCTCATCGACACCCATGGCGATGTCGGCAGACTGGCCGTGCAGCAGCACCTCGATGTCCGCGCCGTGGTACGAGAAACCGACCTGATCGTAGCCGATCTCCTTGATGACCGACCGTGCGATGTCCGAGATCATACCGCGATCGACGACCCACTCGTTCTGGCCGACGAACTGGTGGCTCGCGAACTTGCGGAACAGCGGGGCCTGGCCGCGCGCTTCGCCGGCAATGACGACCTTGTTGGTCGTGACCAGCGTCTCGCAGCCGAGCCGCGTATTGATGGCGCTGTTGTCGGCGATGCCGAGCTTCACGTCGTTGGCGATGAAGGCGTCGAGAATCGCGTCGGAAATCTGGTCGCTCACCTTGTCGGGGTGACCTTCGGACACAGACTCGCTGGTAAACAGAAACGACTTGCGCGCCACGGCAGGTTCCCCATCTGCAAGAGCTCTAGACTGGGGCCGAGTGTTTGCCGCCTTTGCAACCAAGGGTCAAGCCGCGCCCGACATCGCAAAGGGACCGAACGTCGCAGTCGCGAGCTGGCGGGTCCATCCCGGTCCGACGATGCATGATGGTCGCCATCACGGACGACAAGGCGATCGACCACCGATATTCCCGCCGTCGCGCATGTCGACGGCTCGGCGTACGCCATAGCGCAGGAGGCGCTTGGCCGGTCGGACGAACGACCGGGTCAGACGCCGAACGGCTTGTCGCCAGCCGGTAATTCGCCTTCGGCACCGGCGAGCGCACGGGCGAGTTCGATCAGGGCCCTGCGCGTCCGCTGATCGGTGATCGCGGCGAACGCCTTGTTCAGCTCGAGACCTTCACGCGTCGACAGGAATTCGAGGATGTTGGCATCGGCTGGTGGGCCTTCCGAGAACCCGGGCGCCATCATGGGTCGGCCGCTGTTCGACGGGGCGCCCTCGTAGAAGAACTGGATCGGCACCTCGAGCACATGCGACAGGTCGAACAGGCGACTGGCACCGATCCGGTTCACGCCCTTCTCGTACTTCTGGACCTGCTGAAATGTCAGGCCGAGACGTTCGCCAAGCTTCTCCTGGCTGATGCCCATGAGCATCCTGCGCAGACGCACCCGGCTGCCAACGTGGATGTCGATCGGATTCGGACGCCGCGAGCCCCGTTCTTCTTCATCCATCAGATTTGGTCCGCATTGGGAATGTTGGTGCACAATTATCCAGTCTTTCCGCGCACAATTTCTAGGTGCATGGTCAGAATACGTCAATCCTCAGTACCTCAAATTTGCAATCCCATTTCATCAATCACTGGTTGCGCCTACGTTAATCATTATCTTTGGGTTGCAGAAATTCTTTCCAGATCTGTTTTGCGTCGCGTGGTCGGTATCGTCGATCCGCTCAACGGCGGAGCCGGATCATGATCGCCACGCTTGCGGCGGCCAGGGCGAGCATCGCGGCGAACAGCCAATCGCCAACGCGAGCATAGATCGGTGCCGAGATCCGGCCCGGGAGATCTGCGTCGACGGCGCCGACGACGTTCATCCCCAGGCGGGCGGTGACCCGGCCATGGGCGTCAATCACGGCCGAGATGCCATTGTTGGCCGAGCGAATGATGGGCACGCCTTCCTCGACGGCACGCACGCGCGCCTGATGGAAATGCTGGCGCGGTCCGGTCGTGTTTCCGAACCAGCCGTCGTTCGTCACGTTCAGCAGCGCGGCCGGCCGCTCCGGCGACTGGATGACGGTCGAGGGAAAAATGGCTTCGTAACAGATCAGCGGCGCAAAACCTGGAAGACCTGGAATGCGCATGATCGGGCGCGGTGTCGGGCCAACGTCGAAGCCACCGCGGATGCGCGTCAGTTGCTCGAGGCCGATCGCCTCGAGTGTCGACTGATAGGGAAGATATTCGCCGAACGGCACAAGATGGGTCTTGTCGTAGATGGCGACGGGATTTCCTGTCGTATCGAATGCGGCGAGGCTGTTCAGGATGCGTCGACGGCGGCCCGGAACGCCGGGGGGGACGTGCTCGATACGCAGCAGGCCTGCGATCAGGTGGGCGCCATCCGGCACGACGTCGGCGATCGCCTGCAGCGCGCCCGGGGCGTCGAGGGGCGCGAACGGCATCGCCGCCTCCGGCCAGATGATGGCCTGGATGCCGGTGGCACCGTCGATCTCGCCTCGCGCGTTGCGGATGCTCAAGGCGAGGTGCGTTTCGAAATTCGCGTGCTGGTGCGTCTGCTGCCACTTGAGGCGTTGGGGAATGCTCGGCTGGACCAGTCTCAGGCGGACCGGCGGTTCAGCGACGGGAACGGTCGCGGTGAGGCGCCAGAGCCCCGCGCCCCAGAGCGCCAGCAATACAGAGCCCGATACGCCGGCGGCGAGCATCGACTTGCGGTAAGCCAGCGGCGTGGCCGTGTCGATCCCGGGCCGCAAAGCGTCGACGAACACGACGCCGGGCCAGCCGAAGATCAAGACGGCGATGAGCGTCAGGCCGTAGATGCCGAAGACGGCCGCCGACTGCATGAGCGATTCGGGGGCGGTCAGCGCGTAGCCGAGCACATTCCAGGGAAAGCCAGTCAGGATGTGGCCGCGCAGCCATTCGGCGGCCGACAGCGTCACCGCCAACACGACGACGCGCGTCGCATCGGGACGCCAGAGCGGGCTCGCAGCCGCCGCCGCCACCGCCCAGAACAGGGCGAGGCCCGCAGGCATCAAGAGCACCGCGAAGGGCATCAGGACCGCGAAGCGATCGGATTCGACGAGGAATGCCTCGCCGATCCAGAACAGTCCGGCGAGAAAGTAACCGAACGCGAACCACCAGGCCGCCGCCGCCGCCGCGATCGCAGGACGTCTCGGCGCGACGTCGCGTGCGACGTCGATCAGCCGTATGAGAAGAGGAACGGTGAGAAAGAGCATCGGCCACAGGAAGAACGGCGCCATGGCGAGCACGGAAAGCGCGCCGGCCACGAGGGCGACCAGCCGGCGCCCCCAAGGTCCCAGCCGGGAGACGTCGCCCGTCAGTGCTGCTGCCCCCATGCGCGGCTTGCCCCCTCGCTCAGCGATCGGCTCGACAACGGGGGCTTCTCCACCGGAGCGCCGACGACGTCAACGTGGCGTCGTCGACCGTCACCGTGTCCGGGACCTGGCGCGCGTGCGACGGCCAGTCACCGAAGCCGTGCTCGACTTGCGCCGCGGCTTGGCCGCCGGCTCGGGTGGCGCAAGCGCGCGATCCACGATCGCCTGCACGTAGGCGGGCAACGCGAAGGCGGCTCCATGGGCTGCCGGCGTCCAGTAGCGGGTCGTGATGGCGCGCTTGGCCTGACGACGGGCCAGCTTCTTCACCGAGATCTCGAGCGCGTCCGGGGCGTCGGATGCCCAGTTCAGGGCGAAAGGACCGCCGAAATAGCAGGGCTGCGTGCAAAGGTAGGGCGCGGCCCGCTCGAACAGCGATGCCAGAGCCCTTGTGGTCGCAGCCAGATGATCCGGCAACAGGAATGGCAGGCCGTTCTGCGTCACGAAGATGCCGCCCTCGCGCAGGGCGCGTTTGCAGTCAGCGAAGAACTGCGGCGTGTGCAGCACGGCGGACGGGCCGATCGGCTCGGACGAATCGACGATGATCGCGTCGAAGGACTCCGTCGTCTCGGCCACGTACTTCAGGCCGTCGGCAATTACGAGGTCGCAGCGCGGATCGTCGAAACACCCATTCGCGATCTCGGGATAGTGCTCGAGCGACAGGTCGACGACGGAGCGGTCGATCTCCACCAGCGTCGCTTTTTCAACCGTCGGATGCTTCAGCACCTCGCGCATGACGCCGCCGTCGCCGCCACCGACGACCAGAACGCGCCGCGGGGCCTTGAGCGCCATCAGCGGCACGTGGGCCATCATCTCGTGGTAGACGAACTCGTCGGAGGTGGTGAGCTGGCAGACCCCGTCCAGCATCAGGACGCGACCCCAGGTCTCGTTCTCGAAGATCACCAGATGCTGGTGCTCCGTCTTTACCTCGTGCAGCACCTTGGAGGCTTCCAGGCGCACGCGCCAATGGGGATGGAACGTTTCCTCGATCCAGCGCGTCATGCCAGGAACTCCTTGACCCTATCCACGCACCCAAGACCGACCGCCGGCTGGCGTCAAGCGGCCGAACGTGGCGTGCAAAAAAACAGCGCGCCCAGCTTTTCAGCCGGACGCGCGTATCTCGTGTGACATCGGGTGTCAGGCCGCTTTTACGCGGCGCTCCTTCTCGCGCTTGGGCAGTCGAGCCGCCGCCTTCTTGCGGGCGGCTGCCTGCCACTTGAGCTGCTCGAGCTCTTCGCCACGAAGGTGCTCCTTCACGACGACGTCCTTCGCCTCGAACGCCTCCTTGAGCACGCCGATCGCGAGATGAGGCTTCGCGTCGCCGCACATGAAGACGTCGAGAGCAGCATAGTCGGCCTCAGGCCAGCTATGGATCGAGATATGGCTCTCCGACAGCACCGCCACCCCCGACACGCCACCATTGGGCGTGAAGTGATGGAGATGGATATGCAGAAGAGTTGCTCCCGCTGCCTCAACACAACGCTTCAGCGTCCGCTCCACATGCTTGAGGTCATCAAGCTTACGGGCGCCGAACAGGTCGATGATGAGGTGCGTTCCCGCAAACCTCACGCCATCGCGCTCATTGAAGAAGTCCTTGCGGTCTTCCTCGTTCTTCTGCGCGATGTGCGCGGTCTTGTCAGTAAGGTCTTCCTTTTGGGCGGTGCTTGAACGAGTCAAGTCCATCCCCAATTGGAAGAGGGTGTCATTAAAGGCCATATGACCCTCCCCAACCAGTAGA
>LNFM01002402.1_pt1 | contig 86358 bp, 74 predicted proteins | sample 596031 | NCBI WGS metagenome assembly LNFM01 (sample SAMN04254537, study PRJNA301005) | activated carbon metagenome | isolation source: dual media filters at the Ann Arbor, Michigan drinking water treatment plant | place: USA: Ann Arbor | reverse complement strand
CGACTACTACCAGCCCGAAGCCTACGTGCCGCAGCGCGACCTGTTCATCGAGAAGGACAGCGCGATCAACGAGCACATCGAGCAGATGCGCCTGTCCGCCACCAAGAGCCTGCTGGAGCGGCGCGACGTGATCATCGTGGCCAGCGTCAGCGCCATCTACGGCATCGGCAACCCCAGCGACTACCACCAGATGGTGATGACGCTGCGGGTGGGCGACAAGATGAGCCAGCGCGACGTGATCGCGCAGCTGATCCGCATGCAGTACAAGCGCAACGAGATCGAGTTCGGGCGCGGTTCCTTCCGCGTGCGCGGCGACACCATCGACGTGTTCCCGGCCGAACACAGCGAACTGGCGCTGCGCATCGAGCTCTTCGACGACGAAGTCGAATCGATGTCCTTGCTGGACCCGCTGACCGGGCGTGTGCGGCAGAAGATTCCGCGCTTCACGGTTTACCCCAGCAGCCACTACGTGACGCCACGCGAACGGGTGGTGGACGCCATCGCCACCATCAAGGACGAACTGCGCGAGCGCCTGGACCAGTTCGTGAAAGGCGGCAAGCTGGTGGAAGCGCAGCGGCTGGAGCAGCGCACCCGCTTCGACCTGGAAATGCTGCAGGAGGTGGGCCACTGCAAGGGCATCGAGAACTACACGCGTCACCTGTCGGGTGCGCAGCCTGGCGAGCCGCCGCCCACGCTGGTGGACTACCTGGCCAAGGACGCGCTGATGTTCCTGGACGAAAGCCATGTGCTGATCGGCCAGTTCGGTGGCATGTACAACGGGGACCGCGCACGCAAGACCACGCTGGTGGAGTACGGTTTCCGGCTGCCGAGCGCGCTGGACAACCGGCCGCTGAAGTTCGAGGAGTTCGAACGCAAGATGCGCCAGGCGGTGTTTGTGTCGGCCACGCCCGGCAACTGGGAAAAGGAACACACCGGCGCCGTGGTGGAACAGGTGGTGCGCCCCACCGGCCTGGTCGACCCCGAAGTGGAAGTGCGCCCGGCCAGCACGCAAGTGGATGACGTGCTGCAGGAGATCCGCATCCGCGTCGACATCAACGAACGGGTGCTGATCACCACGCTGACCAAGCGCATGGCCGAACAGCTGACCGAGTACCTGTCGGACAACGGCGTGAAGGTGCGTTACCTGCACAGTGACGTCGACACCGTGGAACGCGTCGAGATCCTGCGTGACCTGCGCCTGGGCACCTTCGACGTGCTGGTGGGCATCAACCTGCTGCGCGAAGGGCTGGACCTGCCCGAGGTCAGCCTGGTGGCCATCCTGGACGCCGACAAGGAAGGCTTTTTGCGTGCAGAACGCAGCCTGATCCAGACCATCGGCCGCGCAGCGCGCAACATCAACGGCCGTGCCATCCTGTACGCCGAGCGGATCACCGACAGCATGAAGGCCGCGATGGGTGAAACCGAGCGCCGCCGCAACAAGCAGATCGCGCACAACCTGGCCATGGGCATCACGCCCAAGAGCGTGACCAAGCGCATCCGCGACATGATCGACGGCGTGGTGTCGGACAAGGCGGCGAAGGACGACCTGGCCAACGCCAAGGCCGCGGCCGAGGTGGAGAGCCTGAGCGAAAAAGACCTGGGCAAACGCATCAAGCTGCTGGAAAAACAGATGCTCGAACATGCCCGCAACCTGGAATTCGAAAAGGCCGCCCGGGTGCGCGACCAACTGGCGCTGCTGCGCGAACAGGCCTTCGGCGCCAGCGTCGCCGATGTCGTGCCGCTGGTGGCCGGCGCAGGGAAGGGGACACGTGCATGATCGGCAAGCTCAGGCAATGGATCGGCGGTCTGAGCCCGGTGAGTGAGGCTGCGCCGCGCACGCGCATCCTGATGGTCTGCACCGGCAACATCTGCCGCTCGCCCACCGCCGAAGGTGTGCTGCGCCGCAAGCTGCAGCAGGCTGGTCTGGGCGGCCAGGTGCTGGTGGATTCGGCGGGCACCCAGGGGTACCACACGGCAGAAGCGCCTGACGCTCGAGCCATCCGCGCAGCGGCCCAGCGGGGTTACGACATCGCCAGCTTGCGGGCGCGGCCGATGCGGCCCGAAGACTTCGGGCAGTTCGACTGGCTGCTGGCCATGGACCAAACGCACCTGGACTGGATGCGCAAACGCGCCCCGGCCGGCGCCAGGGCGCAGCTTGCCCTGCTGATGCCACACGCGCAGTTGCCGCAGGTGCACACCGAAGTGCCTGACCCCTATTACGGCGGTCCGGCCGGCTTCGACCACGTGCTGGACCTGGTCGAGGCGGCCTGCGACGGTGTGTTGGTGCGCCTGCAGGGCGGACAGCCCTTGTTGACCCTGCCGGCGGGGGGGCAATCGCCTTCGCATGGGCCTGGCCAAGGTGGGCAAGTGCGGAGCCCTGGGCAAGGGGCGACGCAGGGCAAAGGCTGAAGGAATTGCTCGGCTTCTGGTATAGTTGAGCAATTCAGTCGGGATCGTGCTGAGCCTCGGTGAACGGGCCCCGCCGCACCTCCCGACCGCCCCCGATTCACCCCGTCGACGCCGTGGCGTCAGGAGGACTTCCCCATGCGTCTGACCACCAAAGGCCGCTTCGCCGTCACCGCCATGATCGACTTGGCGCTGCGTTCCAACGCCGGCCCGGTTGCGCTGGCCGCGATCAGCCAGCGCCAGCAGATTTCGCTGTCCTACCTGGAGCAGCTGTTCGGCAAGCTGCGCCGCCACGAACTGGTGGAAAGCACCCGTGGCCCCGGCGGCGGCTATTCGCTGGGCCGCTCGGCCGCGGAAATCACCGTGGCCGACATCATCGTCGCTGTCGACGAGCCCATCGACGCCACCGGCTGTGCCGGTGCCGAAGGCTGCATGGGCGAAGACACCGGCAAGTGCATGACGCACGACCTGTGGTCCAGCCTGAACGCCAAGATGATCGAGTTCCTGGACTCGGTGTCGCTGAAGAAGCTGGTCGACGAACAGCTGGCCAAGGGTGTGTCGGTGGACGAAGCGCCGGTCAAGCGCGCGATCTCCAGCGTGCCGGTGGTCAAGCCGATCAAGGTGACGGCGCCGAATTCGGTGTTTGCACTTGGCAACGCGTTCACGAAGTGAGCGCGGTGACGACTTTCTGCAACAGCAATGCCTTCACGAAGTAATCAAAGGCCCGCGTTCATGACCCCGCACTTCCCCATCTATCTGGACTACGGCGCCACCACGCCTTGTGACCCGCGCGTCGTCGACGCCATGGTGCCCTGGTTGCGCGAACACTTCGGCAACCCCGCCAGCCGCAGCCATGCCTGGGGCTGGGAAGCCGAAGCCGTGGTCGAGAAGTCGCGCGAGCAGGTGGCGGCGTTGATCCATGCCGATCCGCGAGAGATCGTCTGGACCAGCGGAGCCACCGAGTCCATCAACCTGGCCATCAAGGGCGCCGCGCATTTCTACAGCAGCCGCGGCAAGCACCTGATCACGCTGAAGACCGAGCACAAGGCCACGCTGGACACGATGCGCGAGCTGGAACGCCAGGGCTTCGAGGTCACCTACCTCGATGTGCAGGAAAACGGCCTGCTCGACCTGGACAAGTTCAAGGACACGCTGCGCAAGGACACCATCCTGGTGTCGGTGCTGCTGGTGAACAACGAGATCGGCGTCATCCAGGACGTCACCGCCATCGGCAAGCTGTGCCGCGAGCGTGGCATCGTGTTCCACGTCGACGCGGCGCAGGCCACCGGCAAGATCACCATCGACATGAACGCGCTGCCGGTGGACCTGATGAGCTTGGCCAGCCACAAGACCTACGGCCCCAAGGGCATCGGCGCGCTGTACGTGCGGCGCAAGCCGCGGGTGCGCCTGGAAGCGCAGATGCACGGCGGTGGCCATGAACGTGGCATGCGCAGCGGCACCTTGCCCACGCACCAGTGTGTGGGCATGGGCACCGCCTTTGCCATCGCGCAGGCCGAGATGGGTGTGGAAATCGAACGCATCCGCATGCTGCACACACGCTTGCTGGACGGCATCGGCAAGATCGAACAGGTCTTCATCAACGGCGATCTCGAACGCCGCGTGCCGCACAACCTGAACGCCAGCTTCAACTTCGTCGAAGGTGAATCGCTGATCATGGGCGTGAAGGGCATCGCGGTGTCCTCGGGCTCGGCCTGCACCAGCGCCAGCCTGGAACCCAGCTACGTGCTGCGTGCCCTGGGCCGCAGCGACGAGCTGGCGCATTCGAGCCTGCGCATGACCATCGGCCGCTTCACCACGGTGGAAGAAATCGACTACGCCGTGGACACCTTGCAAGACCGCGTGGCCAAGCTGCGCGAGCTGTCCCCCCTGTGGGAAATGTTCAAGGACGGGATCGACATCAGCACGATCCAGTGGTCCGCACACTGATTTTCAAGGAGTACACACCATGGCTTACAGCGACAAGGTTGTTGAACACTACGAAAACCCGCGCAACGTGGGCAGCTTCGACAAGGGCGACGACAGCGTGGGCACCGGCATGGTCGGCGCACCGGCCTGCGGCGACGTGATGAAGCTGCAGATCAAGGTCAACCCCGAGACCGGGCTGATCGAAGACGCACGTTTCAAGACCTACGGCTGCGGTTCGGCCATTGCGTCCAGCTCGCTGGTGACCGAATGGGTCAAAGGCAAGTCGCTCGACGAAGCCATGACCATCAAGAACACGCACATCGCGCAGGAACTGGCGCTGCCGCCGGTGAAGATCCACTGCTCGATCCTGGCCGAAGACGCAATCAAGGCGGCCGTTCAGGACTACAAGACCAAGCACAACGTGCCCGCATCCACCGAGACCCACTGACCTGCCATGGCCGTCACCCTGACCGAAGCCGCCGCGAGGCATGTCACACGTTACCTGGGCCGCCGCGGCAAGGGCGTGGGCGTGCGCCTGGGCGTCAAGACCACCGGCTGCTCGGGCCTGGCCTACAAGCTGGAATACGCCGACGACGTGACACCCGATGACGTGATCTTCGAAGACCACGGCGTCAAGGTGCTGGTCGACCCGAAGAGCCTGCCCTACATCGACGGCACCGAACTCGACTTCGTGCGCGAAGGCCTGAACGAAGGCTTCAAGTTCCACAACCCGCGCGAGAAAGACCGCTGCGGGTGTGGAGAGTCCTTCAGAGTGTGACAGTGGGCCCCCAAGCTCGCTAGCGCTTGCTGCCCCCCGAGGGGGGTGTCCGCTGGCGGACCGGCGGAGCCGGCTCCGCGGCGGGAAGCTTGATCGGGCGAGCGCTGTCGATCCTTCTTATGTCTCAACTCACCATCTCTTGCGAAAGTCCTGACCAGCCTGAGGTGGTGGCCTTGCTGGCCGGCCTGGACCGCTATCTGGCGTCGCTGTACCCGCCCGAGGCCAACTTCATTCTCGATGTGCAAGCGCTGCTGGCTCCTGAAGTGAGCTTCTTCGTGGCGCGTGATGGCCAGCAGGCGGTGGCCACCGGGGCCTTCCGGCTGATGCAGGGCGAGGCGGCCACGGGCGGCGTGGCTTATGGCGAGATCAAGCGCATGTATGTCGACCCGGCGCGGCGTGGTGAACGCATCGGTGTGCAGATGCTGGCGGTGATGGAAGAGCGCTTGCGTGCGCTGGGCTACCGGCTCGCGCTGCTGGAAACCGGGCCCGAACAGATCGCCGCCGTGCGCCTGTACGAAAACTGTGGGTACACCCAGCGGCCGGTGTTCGGCCTGTACCCGGACAATGGCCTGTCGGTCTACTACAGCAAGGTCTTGTGAAACTTTCGGACGATGACTTCACGCTCTTCGGGCTGCCCCAGCAACACCGGCTGGACCGGGCCGAGCTGGATGCGCGCCGTCGCGATTTGCAGGCCCAGGTTCACCCCGACCGCTTTGCTGCGGAAGGCGCTGCCGCGCAGCGCATCGCCATGCAATGGGCCGTGCGGGTCAACGAGGCCTACCAGCGCCTGAAAGACCCGCTGGGCCGTGCCGCCTACCTGTGTGAACTGCGTGGTGTGGCGGTGGATGCCGAACGCAACACGGCCATGCCCGCGGCTTTCCTGATGCAGCAGATGAACTGGCGCGAGGCGCTGGAAGAAGCCAGCAACGCCGCCGAAGTCCAGGCGCTCGACGAGCAGATCGCGGCCGAAGAACGCCGGCTGCTCGCCGCCCTTTCCGATCAACTCGATCAACAACAAGACACCACCGCCGCAGCCGCCCAGGTGCGCGCCTTGATGTTCGTGGCGCGTTTCCGCCAGGACATCGACCGCCGCCTGGACCTGCTGGACGTCGACCGATAAACATCCCATGGCCCTGCTGCAGATTTCCGAACCCGGCCAGGCGCCCGACCCGCACCAGCGGCGGGTGGCCGTGGGCATCGACCTGGGCACGACCCATTCGCTGGTGGCCGCCGTGCGCCATGGCGTGGCCGAATGCCTGCCCGATGCGCAGGGCCGTCTGCTGCTGCCGTCCGCCGTGCGCTACCTGCCGGATGGCCGCCGCAGCATCGGCTTCGAAGCCCGCGCCGCACAGGCCGAAGACCCGGAAAACACCATCGTCTCGGTCAAGCGCTTCATGGGTCGCAAGCTGGCCGACATGGCCGGCACGGACAAGCTGCCCTACTGCTTCGTTGACCAGCCCGGCACCGTGGCACTGGCCACGCGAGATGGTGACAAGACACCGGTCGAAGTCAGCGCGGAAATCCTGGCCAGCCTGCGCCAACGTGCCGAAGACACCTTCGACACCGACGAGATCTTCGGTGCCGTCATCACCGTGCCGGCCTACTTCGACGACGCGCAGCGCCAGGCCACCAAGGACGCCGCGCAGCTGGCCGGCCTGAACGTGCTGCGCCTGATCAGCGAACCCACCGCGGCGGCGGTGGCCTACGGCCTGGACAATGGCAGCGAAGGCCTTTACGCCGTGTACGACCTGGGCGGTGGCACCTTCGACATGAGCCTCTTGCGCCTGACACAAGGGGTGTTCGAGGTCGTGGCCACCGGCGGCGACGCTGCACTGGGTGGCGACGACATCGACCAGGCGCTGGCCGACTGGGCGCTGGCGCAAGCCGGCCTGGCCGCCGGCAGCCCGCACGACAAACGTGCCGCGCTGGTGGCTTCCCGTGCCGTCAAGGAACAACTCAGCGACACCGGCACTGCCACCTGGCAAGCGCACGTGGCGGGTGTGGCGGTGCAGGTCGAGGTGACGCTGCAGCAGCTCGAAACCCTGGCCCGCCCGCTGGTCGACAAGACCCTGGCCGCCGTGCGCAAGGTGCTGCGCGACGCCAAGGTGGCACGCGACGAGGTGAAGGGCGTGGTCATGGTCGGTGGCAGCACACGCATGCCGCTGGTGCGCCGCGCGGTGGGTGAACTGTTCGGGCAAGAGGTGCTGACCAACGTGAACCCCGACGAGGTGGTGGCCATCGGTGCGGCCATCCAGGCCAATGCGCTGGCCGGCAACGCGCAGGACGGCGAACTGCTGCTGCTGGACGTCATCGCGCTCAGCCTGGGGCTGGAAACCATGGGCGGCCTGGTGGAGCGGGTGATCGAACGCAACACCACCATCCCGGTGGCCAAGGCGCAGGAGTTCACCACCTTCAAGGACGGCCAGACGGCGATGGCCATCCACGTGGTGCAAGGCGAACGTGAACTGGTCAGCGAGTGCCGCTCGCTGGCGCGATTCGAACTGCGTGGCATTCCGCCGATGGTGGCCGGTGCCGCGCGCATCCGTGTCACCTTCCAGGTCGATGCCGACGGCCTGCTCAGCGTGTCGGCGCGCGAAACGGGTTCGGGCGTGGAGGCGGCCGTGGTCGTCAAGCCCAGCTACGGCCTGGCCGACGAGCAGATTGCGCAGATGCTGAAAGACGGCTTTGCCAATGCCGAAGTCGACATGGTCGCCCGTTCCTTGCGCGAAGCGCAGGTGGATGCCGAACGCCTGGTGCTGGCCACCCGCGCTGCCCTGGTCGCCGACGCACATCTGCTGTCGGCCGAAGAACAGTCCTCGCTGCAGTCCCTGCTGGTCAGCACCGAAACCACCGCCCGCACCGGCGACGCCACCGCCATCGAAGCCGCCTTGAAGGCCCTGGCCGAGGGCACCGAAGCCTTTGCCGCGGCCCGCATGAACCAGGGCATCCGCCAGGCCCTGGCCGGCCGCCGCATCGAAGACGTCTGAGGCCAAAACCCCACCATGCCTGTCATCCGCATCCTGCCCCACGCCGAGCTCTGCCCCCAGGGCGACACCATCGAGGCACCCACGGGCACATCAGTGTGCGAAGCGTTGCTCGAAAACGGCATCGCCATCGAACACGCCTGCGAGATGAGCTGCGCCTGCACCACCTGCCACGTCATCGTGAAAGAGGGCTTCGGCTCTCTGGGCGAGATGGACGAAAGCGAAGAAGACCTGCTCGACCGCGCCTGGGGCCTGACGCCGGTGTCGCGCCTGTCGTGCCAGGCCATCCTGTCGAACCAGGACGTGACGATCGAGATACCGAAGTACACGATCAACCACGCGCGCGAAAATCACTGAAAGTGATTTCGGTGAAGGCTCATGTCGCGCAGCGACGTGACGCCGGAGCCAGAGCCACCAGAAGGGGTTCCGGTGAAGGCTCATGTCGCGCAGAGACGTGACGCCGGAGCCAGAACCACTGATTTGGTGCGTGGCGGCTGACCGTTCCGGTGCGCCGCACGACGTGCATGCACAAAAAAAGACCTCCCTGACTTGCGTCAGGGAGGTTGGACTAGGGCTCATGCCCTGCTGAGGAGATAGACAGACACCCGACGAAGGTGTCGCGTCCTACTCAGCAAGCAGCGTGCCCACTTTCGATCGGCCTGGGCCGGTCGACCCGGACATTCAGGCCGCCACCTTCTCGATATGGCCGTGGCGGGTGTACAGGAAGTCCAGCACTTCCTTGCGGCAGTGCACATAAGTGGGGTCCTCCGCCAGGGCCACGCGGTTGCGCGGGCGGGGCAGGGTGATGGGCAAGATCTCGCCGATGGTGGCCGCCGGCCCGTTGGTCATCATCACGATGCGGTCGCTCAGCAACACGGCTTCGTCGACGTCGTGGGTGACCATGACCACCGTGCTGCGGGTGCGGGCCACGATCTTCAGCAGTTCGTCCTGCAAATGGGCACGCGTCAGGGCATCCAGCGCGCCGAAGGGCTCGTCCATCAGCAGCACCTTGGGTTCCATGGCCAGCGCACGTGCAATGCCCACCCGCTGTTTCATGCCACCGCTGATTTCGTGCGGGCGCTTCGAAGCGGCGTGGCCCATGCCCACCAGGTCCAGCGCGGCCAGCGTGCGGACCTTCAGCTGCGACTTGTTTTCCTTGGCCGCGAACACACGCTCGACCGCCAGGTGCACGTTTTCGGCGCAGGTCAACCACGGCAGGAGCGAATGGTTCTGGAACACCACCGCCCGCTCGGGCCCCGGCGCGGCAATCTCGCGCCGGTCGCACAGCAACACGCCGCTGGTCGGGTTCAGCAGGCCGGCGATCAGGTTCAGCAGCGTGCTCTTGCCACAGCCGCTGTGGCCGATGAGGGTGACGAACTCACCTTGCGCCACGCTCAGGTGGATGTCGCGCAGCGCATGGAAGCGGCCCTTCTTGGTCTCGAACACCATCTCGGCGTTTTCGACCTTGATGAAGTCGGGTGTGCGAACGAACTGATCAGTCGTCATAGCTGAACCTCTTGGCGATGGTGACGAGCAGCTGTTCCAGCAGCAGGCCCACGATGCCGATCACGAAGATGGCCACGATGATGTGCTTGACGTTGAGGTTGTTCCACTCGTCCCAGACCCAGAAGCCGATGCCCACGCCGCCGGTCAGCATCTCGGCGGCCACGATCACCAGCCAGGCGGTGCCCACGCTGAGCCGCACACCGGTCAACATGTAAGGCAGCACGGCCGGGAACAGGATGCGCGTGATGATCTTCCACTCGCTCAGGTTCAGCACACGCGCCACGTTCAGGTAGTCCTGCGGCACGCGCTGCACACCCACGGCGGTGTTGATGATCATCGGCCAGATGCTGCAGATGAAGATGGTCCAGATGGCCGCCGGGTTGGCGGCCTGGAACACCAGCAAGCCGATGGGCAGCCAGGCCAGCGGCGACACCGGTCGCAGCAGGCTGACGAGCGGGTTGACCATGCGGTTCAGGAAGGTGAAGCGGCCCAGCAGGAAGCCCATCGGGATGCCCACCGCCGCCGCCATGCCAAAGCCGATGGCCACGCGCTGCAGCGAGTACAGCACGTTCCAGCCGATGCCCTGGTCGTTGGGGCCCTTGTCGTAGAAGGGGTCGGCGAACAGCTTCACCGCGGCTTCGTAGGTGGCCAGCGGCGTGGGGAAGGTGCTGCTGTTCATCGTCAGCAGCGCCCAGATGGCCACCAGCAGCGCCAGGCCGATGACCGGCGGCAGCACGGCCAGCCAGACCGCCCGCCAGTCGAAGGGCGCACGGGGTGTGGGGGCAAGGGCTGCGACGGCTTGCGCGGGCAAGGTGGAAGGCCTGGCAGGCTCGGCCACGACAGTGCCCGCGGGCCCGCTGTCGAGTGAGCTGTGGAACACGGCGGCGACCATGGCTGTGCCCCCTCAGGCCGCCGTGGCGGCCTTGATCTTGAAGCCGTCGGCGTACTTGGCCGGCTCCTTGCCGTCCCACACCACGCCATCGATGAGCTGGCTGCTGCGCATCACGTCCTTGGGTACGCTGATCTTCATGGCGCTGGCCGCCTGTTTGTACAAGTCGATCTGGTTGACCTGCCTGGCCACCGCCAGGTAGTCGGGGTGGGCCTTCAGCAAGCCCCAGCGCTTGTGCTGGGTCAGGAACCACATGCCGTCGCTCAGGTAGGGGAAGTTCACGGCGCCGTCGTTGAAGAACTTCATGTGGTTCGGGTCGTCCCAGGTCTTGCCCATGCCGTTCTGGTAGCGGCCCAGGATGCGCTGGTTGATCGCGTCCACGCTGGTGTTGACGTAGCTCTTCTCGGCAATCGTCTCGGCCATCTTGTTCTTGTTCTGCAGGCCGGCGTCGATCCAGCGGCCGGCTTCCAGCACGGCCATCATCACCGCACGTGCGGTGTTGGGGTGCTTCTTGACGAAGTCGCCGGTGGTGCCCAGCACCTTCTCGGGGTGGTCCTTCCAGATGTCCTGCGTGGTGTTGGCCGTCATGCCGATGCCGTCGATGATGGCGCGGTGGTTCCACGGCTCGCCGACGCAGAAGCCGTCCATATTGCCCACGCGCATATTGGCCACCATCTGCGGCGGAGGCACGGTGATGAGCTTGGCGCCCGACAGTGGGTTGATGCCCGCGGCCGCCAGCCAGTAGTGCATCCACATCGCATGGGTGCCGGTGGGAAAGGTGCCGGCGAAGGTGTATTCGCGCTTTTCCTTGGCCATCAACTTGGCCAGCGAGGGGCCGTCCACCGCGCCCTTGTCGGCCAGTGCCTTGGACAGGGTGATCGCCTGGCCGTTGTTGTTCAGGCTCATCAGCACGGCCATGTCTTTCTTGGGCCCACCCACACCCAGGTGCACGCCGTAGACCAGGCCATACAACACATGGGCCATGTCCAGTTCGCCATTGACCAGCTTGTCGCGCACGCCGGCCCAGCTGGCTTCCTTGGTGGGGATGATCTTCACGCCGTACTTCTTGTCGAAGCCCAGCACGCTGGCCATCACGACGCTGGCGCAGTCGGTCAGCGGAATGAAACCGATGCGCACCTCTTCCTTCTCGGGCTTGTCGCTGCCGGCGGCATAGACCGCGGCCTGCAGCCCGGGAATGAGCCCGGCCGTGGCCGTGGCGGCGGCTGCCTTGACGACGGTGCGGCGTGCCATGTCGATGTGTCCTGGGGGTGTGGTGTTCATGGTGTTCAGCAAGTCCTGTGCAAAGCGTTGGGCGAACAGATGCCAAGAAGGAAAGTGGCCGAGACAAGAGAAAAAGCGTCCGCACATCGGTGCACCGTAAACGGCACACGTTGTGAGGACGCCCTTGTCCCGCCGGCCCTGCACAAACCTTGCACAAGCCCGGCGCTGGCGAGAAATCGGCTCTGATCTCTCTCTGCCGAACACTACGCAAAGGCCGTGCCAGTCAAATCGGGCTGGAAGTCGACCGTGAAGGCGGTTTCTGCGCCAGGGTTTGCACCAAGCGGCGGCGGCGCGCGCGGCGCTGGTGCACGGCGCCAGGCGCCGCCGCTACATCAGCAGGTCGGCCGCATCGACGATGCGCTGCGCGATGTCGGCCATCTTCAGCCCCTTGTCCATGGCCGCCTTGCGGATGCGCGCGTAGGCCTCGGGTTCGCCGATCTGGTGCCTTTGCATCAAGAGGCCCTTGGCGCGGTCCACCACCTTGCGGTCGGCCAGTTGGCTGCGTGCCTCGGCCAGTTCCTGGCGCAACATCTCTTCGTGTTCGAAACGTGCCAGCGCCACGTCCAGCACCGGTTTCACGCGGTCGGGCGCCAGCCCGGCCACCACGTAGGCCGTGACACCGGCGGCAATGGCCGCACGCACATGCGTGGTGTCGCTGTCGTCGGTGAACAGCACGATGGGGCGGCGGGCGTCGCGTGTGGCCATCACCACGTGTTCCAGCGTGTCGCGCGCCTGGCTTTCGGCGTCGACGATGATCATGTCGGGCTGCAGCTGCGCCAGGCGTTCGGGCAGGAAGGTGTCCACCGGCAGCACGGCCACGATGTTGTAGCCGGCTTCGAGCAGGCCGATGCGCAGGCTGCGCGAGCGTTCGGCTTCCAGCACCGCCGCGTCGTCACCCGGTTCAGCCACCAGGGTGTCGGGCGCGACGATGACGATGCGGGTGGGTTCGGTGGCAGGCACCCCTGGGCCGTGTGCAACTTCCGCGCCAGTGGCGGTCCGCCCGTGGTGCGCCGGTAGACTCCAGCGCCATGAAAGTGCTCGGCTTCGAATCGTCGTGTGACGAGACCGGCGTGGCCCTGGTCGAAGCCCGATCAGAGGGCCAGCCGCGCCTCTTGGCCGAGGCCTTGCACAGCCAGGTCGACATGCACGCGGCTTATGGCGGCGTGGTGCCCGAGTTGGCGTCGCGCGACCACATCCGGCGGGTGCTGCCGCTGGCCACGCAAGTGCTGCAGCAAGCAGGCTGCACGCTGGCCGACGTGGACCTGGTGGCCTACACCCGCGGCCCGGGGCTGGCCGGTGCGCTGCTGGTGGGCGCCGGCGTGGCCGTGGCGCTGGCCGCTGCGCTGGGCAAGCCGGCGCTGGGCATCCACCACCTGGAAGGGCATCTGCTGTCGCCCTTCCTGGCCGACGACGCACCGCAATTCCCCTTCGTCGCCTTGCTGGTGTCGGGCGGCCACACACAGTTGATGGCGGTCGAGGGCGTGGGTCGCTACGTGCTGCTCGGCGAAACCATCGACGACGCCGCCGGCGAGGCCTTCGACAAAAGTGCCAAGCTGCTGGGTTTGGGCTACCCCGGCGGGCCGGCGCTGGCACGGCTGGCGGACCAGGGCGATGCACAGGCCTTTGCCTTGCCGCGACCGCTGTTGCACAGCAAGGACCTGGACTTTTCTTTTGCCGGGCTGAAAACCGCGGTGCTCACGCAGCACCGCAAACTGGGCGCGGTGGTGAGCGATCAAGCACGTGCCGACCTGGCGGCCAGCACGCAGGCCGCCATCGTCGACGTGCTGGTGGCCAAGTCGCTGAAGGCCCTGAAACAGACCGGCCTGAAGCGCCTGGTGGTGGCCGGCGGCGTGGGCGCCAACCTGCGCCTCCGCGCCATGCTCAACGCGGGCACGGCACGCATCGGTGCGCAGGTTCACTACCCACCGCTGGCGCTGTGCACCGACAACGGCGCCATGATCGCGCTGGCCGCCGCGCTGCGCTGGCAACACGGCCTGGCCACGCTGGAACATGACGGCGCCTTCGACGTGCGGCCGCGCTGGCCGCTGGCATCGCTGGCCCAGGACACCCCCGCGACCAAGGCCGGTCGCGGATCCGGCTTCGCCGGTCCGTAGACCGAGCACCCTCGGGGGGCAGCGAGCGCCGGCGAGCGTGGGGGCCGTCAGTTCACGGTGATCTGCGCGGCGCTGCGTGCGCTGCGCTTGGGCAGCGTCAGCGTCAGCACACCGTGGTCCAGCTTGGCGGCGGCTTCGCTCTGGTCCACTTCCAGCGGCAGCGTGAAGGTGCGTGCATAACGCGATGCCGACCGCTCGCGGTAGACGATGCGCTCACCGTCCTTCTTGTCCTCCGTGTGCTGGCTCTGCGCCTGCACCGTGACCTGGCGGCCTTCCACCGAAATCTTCACGTCTTCCTTGGCAACACCGGGCATTTCCAGCTTCACGGTGTAGGCCTGTTCGGTTTCCGCCACGTCCAGCGCTGGGCTGCGGGCGGCCACGGCTTCGGGCGCGGCCACGGTGGACAGGAAACGTTCGACGGTGTCGTCGAACAGGCGGGAAAACTGGCGTGAATCGCGGCTGACGGGAACGACGAACATGGTGACTCCTACAATCGGTTGACCGGCTCCGCGACGCTGCGGTGCCCGTGCACTGAAGATGCGCTCGGCACTTCGGCTTTCAAGACCCCCCTGTCATCCACGTGAATCTGAACCGACGCGCCACCCTGGCGCTGCCGCTGGCCCTGGCCACGCCCTGGCTGCGTGCGCAGCCGTTTGGCGAACCCGTCCGCCTGGCGCTGGTCGAGGGCCTCTCCGGGCCTTTCGCCAATGCCGGCGAAGCCGTCTTCCGCAACCTGGTGCTGGCCACCGAACGTGTCAACCGCGCGGGCGGTGTGCGCGTGGGCGGCGTGCGGCGGCCTTTGCTGCTGCAACGCTTCGACAGCAAGGGCAACACCGAAGAAGCGATGTCGACGCTGCGCGCGGCACTGGACCAGCAAATCGGCTTCATCTTGCAGGGCAACAGCTCGGCCGTGGCTTCGGCGCTGATCGACGCGCTGGACAAACACAATGCACGTGAACCGCAAAGCCGCGCGCTGTTCCTGAACTACTCGGCGGTCGACCCGGTGCTCAGCAATCAACGCTGCAGCTTCTGGCACTTCCGCTTCGACGCCCACGCCGACATGCGGCTGGCCGCGCTGACCGACGTGCTGCGCGACGACCGCAGCGTGCAGCGTCTTTACCTCATCGGCCAGGACTACAGCTTCGGCCAGCATGTGCTGGCGCAGGCGCGGGTGGTGATGGCCAACAAGCGGCCGGACATGCAGATCGTCGGCAGCGAACTGCACCCGCTGGGCAAGGTGCGCGACTTCCTGCCCTACGCCGCCAAGATCCAGGCCAGCGGTGCGCAGGCGGTGCTGACCGGCAACTGGGGCAGCGACCTGACGCTGCTGGTGCGCGCGCTGCGCGACGTGGGCAGCGACGCCAAGCTCTACACCTTCTACGGCAATGCGCTGGGCGCACCGGCGGCCATCGGCGAAGCCGGTGTCGGCCGTGTGCTGGCGGTGGCCGAGTGGCACCCCAACCTGGGCGGCGCAGCGTCCGACGCCTTCTACGCCGCTTTCCGCCAGCGTTTTGTGCAGCCGCAGGACGACTACGTGCACGTGCGCATCCAGCTGCTGGTGGAGATGCTGGCCGCGGCCATCGAAAGGGCGGGCAGCACGGAAGCGGGCGATGTGGCGCGGGCGCTGGAAGGTGCCACGTCCGCCGGCACGTCGATGGGTGCCTGGCACCCGGCGACGATGCGCGCGGCCGACCATCAGCTGCAGCAGCCGCTGGTGGTCAGCGAGATGCAGCGTGTCGGCTCGCCAGGTGTGGTGCACGACGTCGAAGGCTCGGGTTTCGGCTTTCGCACCGTGCGCCGGCTCGAACCCGCGGCCGTCACGCAAGGCCACAGTTGCCGCATGACACGCCCCGATTGACCGTCAAGAAACGAAGCCGGAGCTACCCCCTTGCGCACCGCCATCCAGAACCTGCCCGGCTCGAAGATCCGCGAAGTGGCCAATGCCGGCCTGGGCCGCAGCGACGTGCTGGCCTTCTGGTTCGGCGAAAGCGACGAAGTCACGCCGGCACCGATCCGCCAGGCCGCGGCCGAGTCGCTGATGCGCGGCGAGACCTTCTATTCACACAACCTGGGCCTGCCCGAACTGCGCCAGGCCATCGCGGCTTACGCCAGCGGCCTGCATGGGACGCTGGACGTGGACCGCGTGGCCGTCACCTCGTCGGGCGTGACCGCGCTGATGCTGGCCATGCAGATGCTGCTGGACGCCGGCGACGAACTGGTCGCCGTGGTGCCGGTGTGGCCCAACCTGACAGCGCAACCGCAGATCCTGGGCGCCCAAGTCCGACGCGTGTCGCTGCGGCCGAAAGACAGCCTGTGGCAGCTGGACCTGGACGAACTGCTGGCCGCCGTCACCGACAAGACCCGCGTGCTGCTGCTCAACGCCCCCAACAACCCCACCGGCTGGACGCTGAGCCGCGAAGAGCAGCAGGCCTTGCTGGCGCACTGCCGCCGCACGGGCACCTGGATCGTGGCCGACGAGGTCTACGAGCGCATCCACTTCGGCGGCGCCCGCTGCGCGCCGTCTTTCCTGGACGTGGCCGCGCCCGACGACCGCCTGCTCATCGCCCACAGTTTCAGCAAGAGTTTCCTGATGACCGGCTGGCGCCTGGGCTGGCTGGTCTTGCCGGCTTCTTCGCGTGCCCACGGCTACCTGGACGCGGCCGGCAAGCTGCTCGAATTCAACAGCTCCTGCGCGCCGGTTTTTGTGCAGCGCGGCGCGCAGGCGGCGCTGGCCATGGCCGACACCCTGGTGCCGCGCATCGTGGCCGACTTGAAGGCCCGCCGCGACCAGCTGATCGCCGGCCTGCAGGCCCTGCCGCGTGTGACCGTGGCCACGCCGCCGGGTGGGCTGTACGCCTTTTTCCGCGTCGAAGGCCTGCCGGATGCCAACGACTCGCTGGCCCTGGCCAAACGTCTGGTGGCCGACCACGGCCTGGGCCTGGCACCGGGCGCTGCCTTCGGCGACGAAGGCGAGGGCTGGCTGCGCTGGTGTTTTGCTTCACAGGACCCGGCGCGCCTCGACCAGGGACTGCACCGGCTGGCTGGCGCCATCAGGCTATAATCGCGGGCTCTTTGGCCAGCAGGCCGAAGAACAGCACGGCGTCGGTCGGTTTCACTGGCGTCCGCAAGTCCACCCGGAAACCCTCGCGACGCAGCGGCTCAGCTTGGCGTGCCTGCGCGGGGCGGTTTCCAAAAACCAAGGAAATCTGATGCCCCTGACCACCGCCATCACGGCCGAAGTCGTCAAGACCCACGCCCGCGGCCCTGCCGACACCGGCAGCCCCGAAGTTCAAGTTGCGCTGCTGACCACGCGCATCAACGAACTCACGCCGCACTTCAAGCAACACGCCAAGGACCACCACGGCCGCCGCGGCCTGCTGAAGATGGTCAATGCGCGCAAGCGCCTGCTGTCCTACCTGAAGACCAAGGACGCCGACCGCTACACCGCGCTGATCGCCAAGCTGGGTCTGCGCAAGTAAGTTCCGCCCAGGGGGCGCCGGTTGTCGGCGCCCCCTGGCCCTTTCAGCCAACTCAACAACCGGGCCGCAAGAGCTGTGTCATTCCAAGGGCATCCACCGTCACACGACGCAGGGTCTCGCTGGAATGGCATTGCGCTGCCCAACATCCCAGAGGACGACAAGGCATGAGCATGTTCAACAAAGTCACCAAGACCTTCCAGTGGGGCTCCCACACCGTCACGATGGAGACCGGCGAGATCGCCCGTCAGGCCAGTGGCGCCGTGCTGGTCAACATCGACGACACCGTGGTGCTGGCCACCGTGGTGGGCAAGACCGACGCCAAGGCCGGGCAGGACTTCTTCCCGCTGACCGTGGACTACACCGAAAAGAGCTACGCCGCGGGCAAGATCCCGGGCAGCTTCTTCAAGCGCGAAGGCCGCCCGAGTGAGCTGGAAACGCTGACCTGCCGCCTGATCGACCGCCCCATCCGTCCCCTGTTCCCGGACGGCTTCTTCAATGAAGTGCAGGTCATCATCCACGTCGTCAGCCTGAACCCCGAGGTGCAGGCCGACATCGCCGCGATGATCGGCACCAGCGCCGCGCTGGCGATCAGCGGCATCCCCTTCAACGGCCCCATCGGCGCGGCGCGTGTGGGTTATGTCGACGGCCAGTACGTGCTGAACCCGGGCAAGACCGAGCTGATCAACAGCCAGCTCGACCTGGTGGTCGCCGGCACCGAATCGGCCGTGCTGATGGTGGAATCCGAAGCCGACCAGCTGTCGGAAGAGATCATGCTCGGCGCCGTGGTGTTTGGCCACGACCAGGGCAAGATCGCCATTGCCGCCATCAACGAACTGGTGCGTGACGCCGGCAAGCCCGAATGGCAGTGGACCCCCCCGGCCAAGGACGAGCCGCTGATCGCGAAGATCGCCGCGCTGGCCGAAGAGCCGCTGCGTGCGGCCTACCAGATCCGCAGCAAGCAGGCCCGCACACAAGCCACGCGCGACGCCTACGCCGCCGTGTTCTCGGCGCTGAAGGCCGAAGGCGTGGACTTCGACAGCGTCAAGGTCGAAGGCCTGCTGTTCGAGATCGAATCGCGCCTGGTGCGTGGCCAAATTTTGGCCGGCGAGCCGCGCATCGACGGCCGCGACACCCGCACCGTGCGCGCCATCGAAATCCGCAACGGCGTGCTGCCGCGCACCCACGGTTCTTCGCTGTTCACGCGCGGCGAAACGCAGGCGCTGGTGGTGGCCACACTGGGCACCGAACGTGACGCACAGCGCATCGACGCCTTGTCGGGTGAGTTCACCGACAACTTCATGCTGCACTACAACATGCCGCCTTTTGCCACCGGCGAAGCGGGCCGTTTCGGCACGCCCAAGCGGCGCGAAATCGGCCACGGCCGGCTGGCCAAGCGCGCGCTGATCGCGGTGCTGCCGAAGAAGGAAGACTTCCCGTACACCGTGCGCATCGTGTCCGAAGTGACCGAGAGCAACGGCTCTTCGTCGATGGCCAGCGTCTGCGGCGGCTGCCTGAGCATGCTGGACGCCGGTGTGCCGCTGAAGGCCCACGTGGCCGGCATCGCGATGGGCCTGATCAAGGACGGCAACCGCTTCGCCGTGCTGACCGACATCCTGGGTGACGAAGATCACCTGGGTGACATGGACTTCAAGGTGGCCGGCACCACCAGCGGCATCACCGCGCTGCAGATGGACATCAAGATCCAGGGCATCACCAAGGAAATCATGCAGGTGGCACTGGCGCAGGCCAAGGAAGCGCGCCTGCACATCCTGTCGAAGATGGTCGAAGCCGTCGGCGGCGCCAAGGCCGAAGTCAGCCAGTTCGCACCGCGTCTGTACACGATGAAGATCAACACGGAGAAGATCCGTGACGTCATCGGCAAGGGCGGCGCCACCATCCGCGCGCTGACCGAAGAAACCGGCTGCACCATCGACATCGGCGAAGACGGCACCATCACTGTTGCCAGCACCGACGCCGAGAAGGCCGCCTTTGCGCTGAAGCGCATTGCCGAGATCACGGCCGAAGCCGAAATCGGCAAGGTCTACGAAGGCCCGGTGACGAAGATCCTGGACTTCGGCGCGTTGATCAACATCCTGCCCGGCAAGGACGGCCTGCTGCACATCAGCCAGATCGCGCACCAGCGTGTCGAGAAGGTCGAGGACTTCCTGAAGGAAGGCCAGATCGTGCAGGTGAAGGTGCTCGAGACCGACGAAAAGGGCCGCATCAAGCTCAGCATGAAGGCCTTGATCGAGCGCCCCGAAGGCATGCCCGAAGAGCGCTTCGAGCCGCGTGGTGACCGCCCGCCGCGCCGTGACCGTGACGACCGCCCGCGCCGCGAACGCAGCGACCGTGACGACCGCCCGCGTCGTGAAGCCGCGCCGTCTGAAGGTGGCCTCGAGTCCCCGGCTGCGGCACCGGCCGAAGGCGCTGCGCCCGAAGCGCCCAAGCCCACCGAGTGACGATGCGCGCCATCGAGATCACGGCCCCGGGCGGGCCCGAGGTGCTGGTGCCGTGTGAACGGCCCACACCCGAGCCGCGCGCCGGTGAACTGCTGATCGCGGTGCAGGCCAGCGGCGTGAACCGACCCGACGTGCTGCAACGCAAGGGGCGCTACCCCGTGCCGCCCGGTGTGTCGGACCTGCCGGGGCTCGAGATCGCCGGCACCGTGGTCGCCGGCGCCGCCGCTGACCTGGCCGTGGCCGGCTTGAAGATCGGCGACGCCGTGTGCGCGCTGGTGGCCGGCGGGGGTTATGCCGAGTTCTGTGTGGCGCCTGCAGGCCAGTGCCTGCCGGTGCCGCAGGGCCTGAACATGATCGAAGCCGCGAGCCTGCCCGAAACCTTCTTCACGGTGTGGCAGAACGTGTTTGCCATCGCGGGCTTGAAGGCCGGCGAAACATTGCTGGTGCAAGGTGGCAGCAGTGGCATCGGTGTCACCGCCATCCAGCTGGCCAAGGCCCTGGGTGCCACGGTGATCGTCACCGCCGGCAGCGACGACAAGTGCGCCGCTTGCGTGGCGCTGGGCGCCGACCACGCCATCAACTACCGCACGCAGGACTTCGTGGCCGAAGCCAAGCGCCTGACGGGTGGCAAGGGTGTCGACGTGGTGCTGGACATGGTGGCCGGCGACTACGTGGGCCGCGAGATCGAGTGCCTGGCCGAAGAGGGCCGCCTGGCCATCATCGCCACACAAGGTGGCAACACCAGCACCATCGACAGTGGCCTGGTGTTGCGCAAGCGACTCAGCATCACCGGCTCGACGCTGCGCCCGCGCAGCGTGGCCTACAAGACCGTACTGGCGCAGCAGTTGCGTGCCACCGCCTGGCCGCTGATCGAAACCGGCAAGGTCAAGCCGGTGATCCACCAGGTGTTTCCCGCCAACCAGGCGGCCGCAGCTCACGCGCTGATGGAGAGCAGCACGCACGTGGGCAAGATCGTTCTGACGTGGCAGTGAGGCAGACCATGCGACGCAAACTGGTGGTGGGCAACTGGAAGATGCACGGCAGCCGCCCGGCCAATGCCGAACTGCTGGCAGCGTTGCTGGCCGCGCGGCCCTTCGCGGCCGACGTGGCGGTGTGTGCGCCGGCCGTGTTCCTGAGCGAGGTGGCGGCCACCTTGGCTGCCAGCGACATCCGCTGGGGCGCGCAGGACGTGTCGGCACACGAACAGGGCGCCTACACGGGCGAGTTGTCGGCTGCCATGTTGCAAGAAGTGGGTTGCCGCTACACGCTGGTCGGCCACAGCGAACGCCGCGCCTACCACGCGGAAAGCGACCAGCTCGTGGCGCAGAAGGCGCAGGCCGCCCTGGCCAAGGGCGTGACGCCCATCGTCTGTGTGGGCGAGACACTGGCCGAACGCGAAGCCGGCCAGACCGACGCCGTCGTCAAGCGCCAGCTGTCCGCCGTGATCCACCAACTGGCGCATTGCGCGGCCGAGATGGTGGTGGCCTACGAACCCGTGTGGGCCATCGGCACCGGCCGCACCGCCAGCCCCGAACAGGCGCAAGCCGTGCACGCCGTGCTGCGTGCGCAGTTGCAAGCCGCCACCGGCCATGGCGACACGATGAAGATCCTCTACGGCGGCAGCGTGAAAGCCGACAACGCGGCCACGCTGTTTGCGCAAGCCGACATCGACGGTGGGCTGATCGGCGGCGCTTCCTTGAAAGCCGCCGACTTCATTGCCATCTGCAGGGCGGCGCAGTGAGTGCTTCGCACCGCTTGCACCACGGCCTGCCTGTCATCCGAATCCTCTGAACAAAGACCCCTGGAGTTCCACACATCATGCAAATCTGGATGACCCTGATCCTGGCCGTGCAGCTGCTGTCCGCGCTGGCGATGATCGGCCTGGTGCTGATCCAGCACGGCAAGGGCGCCGACATGGGCGCCTCGTTCGGCAGCGGTGCGTCGGGCAGCCTGTTCGGTGCCACCGGCAGCGCCAACTTCCTGTCGCGTTCGACGGCGGCCTGCGCCACCATCTTCTTTGTCAGCACATTGGCTCTGACCTACCTGGGCAGTGCCGGCATCAGCAACCGCGGCAGCAGCAGCACCGGTGGCACCAGCGTGCTCGACAGCGCAGCGCCTTCGGCCAGTGCGGCCGATCCGGGTGCGATTCCTTCTGCAGCGCCGGGTGCTGTTCCTGCCCCTGCCACGCTGTCGGTGCCGGCCCCGATCCCGGCGCCTGCGTCGGCCGCTTCCCAGTAGTTGGGAAGTCGCCGCGAAGGGTGCCCGTCACAAGGGAGAACCCCTTGTTTTCGGGATAGAATTCTCAGCTGCCCGGCAAGCAAGTACCTCATGCAAGCCGGGCATGCTGCGGAAACGAATTGCTCCGTGCCGACGTGGTGAAATTGGTAGACACGCTATCTTGAGGGGGTAGTGGCGAAAGCTGTGCGAGTTCGAGTCTCGCCGTCGGCACCAAGACCTTCTGAAGACCTGCCTGACAAGCTCACGCTCGATGGGCGCGCTTCGCAAAAGCAGTACCCCCGGAACCCGGGGCTATGCTTGGCCAGCGCGCTTTTTTGTGCCTGAAACCGACCTGACGGAATGCTGACAACGCCATGGACCTGCAACCGTACCTGCCCGTGATCCTGTTCATCCTGGTGGGCATCGGGGTCGGTATCGCACCGCAGGTGCTGGGTTTCATCTTCGGCCCCAACCGGCCCGATGTGGCCAAGAACAGCCCCTACGAGTGCGGCTTCGAGGCCTTCGAAGACGCGCGCATGAAGTTCGACGTGCGCTACTACCTGGTGGCCATCCTCTTCATCTTGTTCGATCTGGAAATCGCCTTCCTTTTCCCCTGGGCCGTGGCGCTGCACGACATCGGCGCGTCAGGCTTCTGGGCGATGATGATCTTCCTGCTGATCCTGGTCGTGGGCTTCGTGTACGAATGGAAGAAGGGCGCTCTCGATTGGGAGTGATGAAGCATGGGCATTGAAGGCGTTCTCAAGGAAGGCTTCGTCACGACGAGCGTCGATACGCTCATCAACTGGTCGAAGACCGGCTCGCTGTGGCCGATGACATTTGGTCTGGCTTGCTGCGCCGTGGAAATGATGCATGCGGGCGCGGCCCGCTACGACATCGACCGCTTCGGCATGCTGTTCCGTCCCAGCCCCCGTCAGAGCGACCTGATGATCGTGGCCGGCACGCTGTGCAACAAGATGGCACCCGCGCTGCGCAAGGTCTACGACCAGATGGCCGAGCCACGCTGGGTGCTGAGCATGGGCTCTTGCGCCAACGGCGGCGGTTACTACCACTACAGCTACTCGGTCGTGCGTGGCTGCGACCGCATCGTGCCGGTGGACGTCTACGTGCCGGGCTGCCCGCCCACGGCCGAAGCGCTGCTGTACGGCATCCTGCAACTGCAGGCCAAGATCCGGCGCGAAAACACCATCGCCCGCTGAATCACCCGAGCCAACAACAGCCGACCTTTCATGACGCAGAAGCTCGACAACCTTCAGGCCGCATTGCAGTCCGTGCTGGGCGATGAGATCCAGTTGCTGGTGCGCGAGCGCGGCGAGATCACCCTCTCGGTTGCCGCCGCCAGCTACCTGACGGTGGCCAAGACCTTGCGTGACCATGCCGAGCTGAAGTTCGAGCAACTCATCGACCTGTGTGGCGTCGACTGGTCCGACTACAAGAACGAAGGCACCGAAGGCCAGCGCTACTGTGTGGTGCTGCACCTGTTGTCGGTTTCGAAAAACTGGCGCGTGCGGCTGAAAGTGTTCGCCAACGACGACGACTTCCCGTCGGTGGACTCGGTCAACGAGGTCTGGAACGCGGCCAACTGGTTCGAGCGCGAAGCCTTTGACATGTTCGGCATCATCTTCGAAGGCCACATCGACTTGCGCCGCATCCTCACCGACTACGGCTTCATCGGCCACCCGATGCGCAAGGACTTCCCGGTCACGGGCCATGTCGAGATGCGCTACGACGCCGAGAAAAAGCGGGTCATCTATCAGCCGGTGACCATCGAGCCACGAGAGATCGTGCCGCGCGTGGTGCGCGAAGACAACTACGGTGGCATGCACTGACATGGCCGAAATCAAGAACTACACGCTGAACTTCGGGCCCCAGCACCCCGCCGCGCACGGTGTGCTGCGCCTGGTGCTGGAACTGGACGGCGAAGTCATCCAGCGGGCCGACCCGCACATCGGCCTTCTGCATCGCGCCACCGAAAAGCTGGCCGAGAGCAAGACCTACATCCAGAGCCTGCCGTACATGGACCGCCTCGACTACGTGTCGATGATGGCCAATGAACACGCCTACTGCCTGGCCATCGAAAAGCTGGTGGGCATCGAGGTGCCCGAACGTGCGCAGTACATCCGCGTCATGTTCGCGGAACTCACCCGCCTGCTGAACCACCTGCTGTGGCTGGGCGCGCATGGGCTGGACTGCGGTGCGATGAACATCCTCATCTACTGCTTCCGAGAACGCGAAGACATCTTCGACATGTACGAAGCGGTGTCGGGTGCGCGCATGCACGCCGCCTACTTCCGCCCGGGTGGTGTGTACCGCGACCTGCCCGAGCAGATGCCGCAGTACAAGGTCAGCCGCATCAAGAACGAAAAGGCCATCAAGGCGCTGAACGAAAACCGTCAGGGCTCGCTGCTGGATTTCATCGAAGACTTCTGCGAGCGATTCCCCAAGAACGTCGACGACTACGAAACCCTGCTCACCGACAACCGCATCTGGAAGCAGCGCACCGTGGGCGTGGGCGTGGTCTCGCCCGAACGTGCGCTGAACCTGGGCTTCACCGGCGCCATGTTGCGCGGCAGCGGCATCGCCTGGGACTTGCGCAAGCAGCAGCCCTACGACGTCTACGACAAGATGGACTTCGACGTGCCGGTGGGCGTGAATGGCGACACCTACGACCGTTACCTGGTGCGTGTGGAAGAGATGCGCCAGAGCAACCGCATCGTGCAGCAGTGCCTGAAGTGGCTGCGTGCCAACCCGGGCCCGGTGATCACCGGCAACCACAAGGTGGCACCGCCTTCGCGTGTGGACATGAAGTCCAATATGGAAGAGCTGATCCACCACTTCAAGCTCTTCACCGAAGGCATGCACGTGCCCGAAGGCGAGGCCTATGCGGCTGTGGAACACCCCAAGGGTGAGTTCGGCATCTACCTGATCAGCGACGGCGCCAACAAACCTTACCGCCTGAAGATCCGGCCGCCGGGTTTTGCGCACCTGGCCGCGCTGGACGAAATGAGCCGTGGCCACATGATTGCCGATGCGGTGGCCATCATCGGCACCATGGATATCGTGTTTGGCGAGATCGATCGATGATGCAACTCTCCGACGCCACCAAGGCGCGCTTCGACAAGGAAGTGGCCAAGTTCCCGGCCGACCAGAAGGTCTCTGCGGTGATGGCCTGTCTGGCCATCGTTCAACAAGAGCAGGGCCACGTCAGCATCGAAGCCGAAGACGCCATTGCCGCCCACCTGGGCATGGCGGCGATCGCGGTGCACGAGGTCACGACCTTCTACAACATGTACAACCAGCATCCCGTTGGTCAGTACAAGCTCAACGTCTGCACCAACCTGCCGTGCCAGCTGCGTGACGGCGACAAGGCGCTGGCCCACGTCTGCAAGAAGCTGGGTGTCGAACCCTACGGCAGCACGGCAGACGGTGTGTTCACCGTGCAGCCCAGCGAATGCCTGGGCGCCTGTGCCGATGCGCCTGTGTTGCTGGTCAACGACCGCCAGATGCTGAGCTTCATGACAAACGAACGGCTCGATGAACTGCTGGCGCTGCTGAAGGCCAACGCAAGCGAGAAGACCCATGCTTGACCTGTCCAAGTTCCAGGCCAAGGGCAACGAGACCTGTTTCCACGACAGGCACATCGGGCCGCAGATCTACGCCGGTCTCGACGGCAAGAACTGGGGCCTGAAGGACTACGTCGCGCGCGGTGGGTATTCAGCCCTGAAGAAGATCCTGGCCAAGGACGGCGTCGCCGGCAACGAAGGCATGACGCAGGACCAGGTGATCGCCGAGGTCAAGCTCAGTGCGCTGCGTGGCCGTGGTGGCGCAGGTTTCCCCACCGGCCTGAAGTGGAGCTTCATGCCGCGTGCCTTCCCGGGCCCCAAGTACCTGGTCTGCAACAGCGACGAAGGTGAACCGGGCACCTGCAAGGACCGCGACATCCTGGCCTACAACCCGCATATCGTGATCGAAGGCATGGCCATCGCCGCCTACGCGATGGGCATCAAGACCGGCTACAACTACATCCACGGCGAGATCTTCGAGGTGTACGAACGCTTCGAACAGGCGCTTGAAGAGGCTCGATCGGCGGGCTTCCTGGGCGACAACATCCAAGGCAGCAACTTCAGCTTCCAGCTGCACGCCTTCCACGGCTTCGGCGCCTACATCTGCGGTGAAGAAACCGCGCTGCTCGAATCGCTGGAAGGCAAGAAGGGCCAGCCGCGTTTCAAGCCGCCGTTCCCGGCCAGCTTCGGCCTGTACGGCAAGCCGACGACGATCAACAACACCGAGACCTTTGCCGCGGTGCCGTGGATCATCAACAACGGCGGTCAGAAGTACCTGGAATGTGGCAAGCCCAACAACGGTGGCACCAAGATCTTCAGCGTGGTGGGTGACGTCAACCAGCCCGGCAATTTCGAGGTCCCGCTGGGCACGCCGTTTTCCAAGCTGCTGGAACTGGCCGGTGGCGTGCGCACGGGCCGCAAGCTCAAGGCCGTGATTCCCGGCGGTTCGTCGGCACCGGTGCTGCCGGGCGCGACGATGATGGACCTGACGATGGACTACGACGCCATCGCCAAGGCGGGTTCGATGCTGGGTTCGGGTGCGGTCATCGTCATGGACGACAGCCGCTGCATGGTGAAGAGCCTGCTGCGCCTGTCCTACTTCTACCAGCACGAAAGCTGCGGCCAGTGCACACCTTGCCGCGAAGGCACGGGCTGGTTGTGGCGGGTCATCCACCGCATCGAACACGGGCAGGGCAGGGCGGACGACCTGGCGCTGCTGGACAACGTGGCCTTCAACATCAAGGGCCGCACCATCTGCGCCTTGGGTGATGCCGCTGCGATGCCGGTGGAAGGCATGCTCAAGCACTTCCGCGACGAGTTTGCGCACCACGTCGAACACAAGACCTGCATGGTCCCCCAGTTGGCATAAAGACCATGGCTGAACTCAACATCGACGGCAAGACGGTCACGGTGGCCGATGGCAGCGTGGTCATGCACGCGGCCGATGCTGCCGGCATCTACATCCCGCACTTCTGCTATCACAAGAAGTTGTCCATCGCGGCCAACTGCCGCATGTGCCTGGTGGACATCGAGAAGATGCCCAAGCCCATGCCGGCCTGCGCCACTCCGGTGACCAACGGCATGGTCGTTCGCACCAAGAGCGACAAGGCCACCAAGGCGCAGCAGTCGGTGATGGAGTTCCTGCTCATCAACCACCCGCTGGACTGCCCCATCTGCGACCAGGGCGGTGAATGCCAGTTGCAGGACCTGGCCGTGGGTTATGGCGCCAGCAGCAGCCGCTATGCCGAAGAAAAGCGAGTGGTGTTCCCGAAGGACGCCGGCCCGCTGGTGAGCATGGCCGAGATGAGCCGCTGCATCCATTGCACGCGCTGCGTGCGCTTCGGCCAGGAAGTGGCCGGCGTGATGGAACTCGGCATGATCCACCGCGGCGAGCACAGCGAGATCACCACCATCGACGGCCGCACCATCGACAGCGAGCTGTCGGGCAACATGATCGACATCTGCCCGGTCGGCGCGCTCACCAGCAAGCCCTTCCGCTACAGCGCCCGCACCTGGGAACTGTCGCGCCGCAAGTCGGTTTCGCCGCACGACAGCACCGGTGCCAACCTGATCGTGCAGGTCAAGTCAGGCCAGGTCATGCGGGTCGTGCCGCTGGAAAACGAAGCCGTCAACGAGTGCTGGATCTCCGACCGCGACCGCTTCAGCTACGAAGCGTTGGGCAGCGACAGCCGTCTCATGCAGCCGATGATCAAGCAGGGCGGCCAGTGGCAGGCGGTGGACTGGAACACCGCGCTGGCCTACGTGACCGACGGCCTGAAGCGGGTGAAGGCCGAGTTCGGCACCAGCCACATCGGCGCCATCGGCCATGCGACCAGCACGGTCGAAGAACTGCACCTGCTGGCCAAGCTGGTGCGGGGCATCGGCAGCGAAAACATCGATCACCGCACGCGCCATGCCGACTTCGGCAACACCGCGCCGGTGGGCGCTGCGCGCTGGCTGGGTTTGCCCATCGCCGGGCTGTCCAGGCTGGACCGGGCGCTCGTCATCGGCAGCTTCCTGCGCAAGGACCACCCGCTGATGGCGCAGCGCCTGCGTCAGGCCGTGCGCCATGGTGCGCAGGTGATGAGCCTGCACGCCGTGCACGACGACTGGGCCATGCCGCTGTCCGCCACGTTGACGGCTGCGCCATCGCAATGGCTGACCCAGCTGGCCGATGTGGCCGCCGCGGTGGCCAAGTCGGCAGGCGTGCCCGCGCCGCTGCCGGCTGACCCCGGCCCGCATGCACAAACCGTGGCCGCCGCGCTGCTGTCAGGCGAACACAAGGCCGTGCTGCTGGGCAACGCTGCCTCACAGCACCCGCAGGCCGGTGCACTGCTGGCCATTGCGCAGTGGATCGGCCAGCACACCGGCGCCAGCGTCGGTTACCTGGGTGAAATGGGCAACAGCGTGGGTGCACAGCTGGTCAACGCCCTGCCGGGCGCAGGCGGCCTGAACGCCGGCCAGATGCTGAGCCAGCCGATGAAGGCGCTGCTGCTGCTGAACACGGAGCCGGTGCTCGACAGCGCCGACGCGGCTGCGGCCACGAAGGCGCTGGCGGCATCCGGTCTGGTGGTGGCGTTGACCTCGTTCAAGGACGCCTGCGCCGACGTCGCCGACGTGATGCTGCCCATCGCACCTTTCACCGAAACCGCCGGCACCTTCGTCAACGCCGAAGGGCGTGTGCAAGGTTTCCACGGCGTGGTCAAACCACGGGGTGACGCACGTCCGGCCTGGAAGGTGCTGCGGGTGCTGGGCAACCTGCTGGGCCTGGAAGGCTTCAGCCAGGAAACCGCCGAGCAGGTGCGCGACGAAGCGCTGGGCGACGTGGCCGGCGTGGCCGCGCGGCTGGACAACAGCAGCACATCCGCACTGTCGCTGGGCGAGCCGGTGCAGGGCCTGCAGCGCGTGGCCGATGTGCCGATCTACGCCACCGACTCTCTGGTGCGTCGTTCGCCGCCGCTGCAACTCACGGCCGATGGCCGCGCGCCGCAGGTGGGCCTGCCGTCAGCCCTTTGGCAACAGCTCGGACTGAAAGCCGGTGACCGCGTGCGGGTCTCGCAAGGTGAAGGTCATGCCACGCTGCCGGCATTGGAAGACGCCTCACTGGCCGACAACACCGTGCGTGTCGCAGCGGGCCACACCAGTACCTCTGCGTTGGGCGCGATGTTCGGCACCGTCACCGTGAGCAAGGCCTGAGACCATGTTCGAGCCCCTTCACCAAGCCGCCAACGCCGCACTCGGGCCCACGCTGTGGCTCGTCCTGTGGACCTTGATCAAGATCATCGCGGTCGTGCTGCCCTTGATGGGCTGCGTCGCCTACCTCACGCTGTGGGAGCGCAAGGCCATCGGCTGGAGCCAGATCCGGCCCGGCCCCAACCGCGTGGGTCCCTACGGCCTGCTGACGCCGATTGCCGATGCGGTGAAGCTGATCTTCAAGGAGATCATCCGCCCCACCGCCGCGCACAAGGGCCTGTTTTTCCTGGGGCCCGTCATGACCATCATGCCGGCGCTTGCGGCCTGGGCGGTCATCCCCTTCGGCCCCGACGTGGCGCTGGCCAACATCAACGCCGGCCTGCTGTTCCTGATGGCCATCACCTCGCTCGAGGTCTACGGCGTCATCATCGCCGGCTGGGCCAGCAACTCGAAGTACGCCTTCCTGGGTGCCTTGCGGGCATCGGCGCAGATGGTCAGCTACGAAATCGCCATGGGCTTCTGCCTAGTGGTGGTGCTGATGGTGTCGGCCAGCATGAACCTGAGCGAAATCGTGGCCGTACAGGGCAAGGGCATGTTCGCCGACATGGGCCTGGGCTTCCTGAGCTGGAACTGGCTGCCGCTGTTGCCCATCTTCGTGGTCTTTTTCATCGCGGGCCTGGCCGAAACCAACCGCCACCCCTTCGACGTGGTGGAAGGCGAATCGGAAATCGTGGCCGGCCACATGATCGAGTACTCGGGCATGAGCTTTGCCATGTTCTTCCTGGCCGAGTACGCCAACATGATCCTGGTCAGCATGATGACCACGCTCTTGTTCCTGGGCGGCTGGCTCAGCCCCGTGGGTTTCCTGCCCGACGGCTGGTTCTGGCTCGCGGCCAAGGTGTTTGTCGTGGCCACGATGTTCCTGTGGGTGCGTGCCACCTTCCCGCGCTTCCGCTACGACCAGATCATGCGCCTGGGTTGGAAGATCTTCATTCCGATCACCTTGATCTGGCTGGTCGTTGTCGGCCTGTGGATCCAGTCTCCATTTTCCATCTGGAAGTGAAGTGATGAGCACCCTCACTGCCGTCCGCGAAGTTTTCTCCAGCCTGTTCCTGACCGAGCTGCTCAAGGGCATGCGCATCACGGGCAAACACTTCCTGGCCAAGAACATCACGGTGCAGTTCCCGGAAGAAAAAACGCCGCAGAGCCCGCGCTTCCGTGGCCTGCATGCGCTGCGCCGCTACGAAAACGGCGAAGAGCGCTGCATCGCCTGCAAGCTGTGCGAAGCGGTGTGCCCGGCGATGGCCATCACCATCGAATCCGACGTGCGTGCCGACGGCAGCCGCCGCACGACCCGTTACGACATCGACCTGACCAAGTGCATCTTCTGCGGCTTCTGCGAAGAAAGCTGCCCGGTGGACAGCATCGTCGAAACCCACCACTTCGAATACCACGGCGAAAAGCGTGGCGACCTGTACTTCACGAAGGACATGTTGCTGGCCGTGGGTGACCGCTACGAAAAAGAGATTGCCGCCGCCCGGGCTGCCGACGCCAAGTTCCGTTAGGGGCTGAAAGCCAAAGCGCTTGCGTGAGGAGGCGCGACAAAGAACATGAATTCGACCACTGCGCTCTTCTATGTCTTTTCGACGGTGCTGCTGCTGGCGGCCTTCCGGGTCATCACGGCACGCAGCACCGTGCATGCTGCACTCTTCCTGGTGCTCAGTTTCTTCAGCGCCAGCTGCATCTGGATGCTGCTGCATGCCGAATTCCTGGCCATCACGCTGGTGCTGGTCTACGTGGGCGCGGTGATGGTGCTGTTCCTCTTCGTGGTGATGATGCTGGACATCAACACCGACAGCTTCCGGGAAGGTTTCTACAAACACCTGCCGCTGGCCGGCTTCGTGGGCGCCCTCATCGCGCTGGAGATGGCGCTGGTGCTGATGCGCGGTTTCCAGCTGCAGCCGCCGGTGGCCACGGCCAAGGAAATCGGGATCGGCAACACCAAGCTGCTGGGCATCGAGATCTACACCCAGTACCTGTACCCGCTGCAGCTGGCGGCGGTGCTGCTACTGGTGGCCATCATCGCGGCCATTGCGCTGACGCTGCGTGAACGCAAGGACAGCAAGCGCATGGACCCCTCGGTTCAGGTGCGCGCCAAGGCGGCCGACCGCGTGCGCCTGGTGAAGATGGCACCCACCATCGAAGCACCGTCTCTGCCCAAGGAACCGCCGGCAGACGCACCCAAGACCGAGGGGAAAGCGTGATGGGCACGATCACCCTGGGGCACTACCTCTCGCTGGGCGGCATCCTGTTTGCGATGTCGGTCGTGGGCATCTTCCTGAACCGCCGCAACCTCATCGTGCTGCTGATGGCCATCGAACTGATGCTGCTGGCCGTCAACATGAACTTCATCGCCTTTTCGCATTACCTGCCGGTCGAAGCCGACCGCATGGCGGGGCAGGTGTTCGTGTTTTTCATCCTCACCGTGGCGGCGGCCGAATCGGCCATCGGCCTGGCGATCCTGGTGGTGCTGTTCCGCAACCGCGCTTCGATCAACGTCGAAGAACTCGACGAGTTGAAGGGCTGACATGGCAATCTCTCAAAGCCTTCTGCTCACCGTTGCGCTGGCCCCGCTGGCCGGCGCGTTGATCGCCGGCCTTGCCGGCAAATGGGTGGGCAAACGCGGCGCGCACTTCTTCACCATCCTGGGGGTGCTGATCGCCTTCATCGGCTCGGTCATGGTGCTCAGCCAGGTGGCCGGTGGCGCCCGCTTCAACGCCACCGTCTACGAATGGATGGTGCTGGGCAATCTGGTGATGGAAGTCGGCTTCATGGTCGACGGCCTGACGGCCATGATGATGGTCGTGGTGACCTTCGTTTCGCTGATGGTGCACGTCTACACCATCGGCTACATGGAAGGCGACCCCGGTTACCAGCGCTTTTTCAGCTACATCAGCCTGTTCACCTTCAGCATGTTGATGCTGGTGATGAGCAACAACTTCCTGCAGCTCTTTTTCGGCTGGGAAGCGGTGGGCCTGGTGAGCTACCTGCTGATCGGTTTCTGGTTCAAGAAGCCGACCGCCATCTTCGCCAACATGAAGGCCTTCCTGGTCAACCGGGTCGGCGACTTCGGCTTCATCCTGGGCATCGGCCTCATCGTGGCCTATGGCGGCACGCTGAACTACACCGAGGCCTTTGCCAAGGCGCCCGAGCTGGCCAAGCTCACCTTCCCGGGCACCGACTGGATGCTGATCACGGTGGCCTGCATCTGCCTGTTCATCGGCGCCATGGGCAAGAGCGCGCAGTTCCCGCTGCACGTCTGGCTGCCCGACTCGATGGAAGGCCCGACGCCGATCAGCGCGCTGATCCACGCCGCCACGATGGTCACCGCCGGCATCTTCATGGTGGCACGCATGTCGCCGCTGTTCGAGCTGTCGGACACGGCGCTGAACTTCGTGCTGATCATCGGCGCCATCACCGCGCTGTTCATGGGCTTCCTGGGCATCATCCAGAACGACATCAAACGCGTGGTGGCCTATTCCACGCTGTCGCAACTGGGTTACATGACGGTGGCGCTGGGCCTGTCGGTCTACGGCGTGGCCGTGTTCCACCTGATGACCCACGCCTTCTTCAAGGCGCTGCTGTTCCTGGCGGCCGGCAGCGTGATCATCGGCATGCACCACGACCAGGACATCCGCAACATGGGAGGCCTGCGCAAGTACATGCCCATCACGTGGATCACCTCGCTGCTGGGTTCGCTGGCGCTGATCGGCACGCCGCTGTTTGCCGGCTTCTACAGCAAGGACAGCATCCTGATCGCGTCGCACCACAGCAGCCTGCCGGGTGCCACGTTTGCGATGGTGGCCGTCTACATCGGTGTGTTCGTCACCGCTTTCTACAGCTTCCGCATGTACTTCCTGGTCTTCCATGGCGAAGAGCGCTTCCACCACAAGCCCTTCCCGCCGGAAGACGACCATGCCCACGACGACCATGGTGACGACCACCACGCGCACACGCCGCACGAATCGCCTTGGGTCGTGACCGCGCCTTTGATCCTGCTGGCCGTGCCTTCGGTGCTGATCGGCTTCATGGCCATCCAGCCCATGCTGTTCGGTGACTTCATGAAGGACGCGATCTTCGTCGACGCCGCCAAGCACCCGGCCATCACCGAACTGGCCAAGGGCTTCCACGGCGCTGCCGCGATGGCGCTGCACGGCCTGCAGACCCTGCCTTTCTGGCTGGCGCTGGCCGGCGTGGTCACGGCCTGGTGGTTCTACCTGAAGCAGCCGTCGATCCCGGTGGCCATCGGCCGCGCGCTGAGCCCGGTCGTGAAGGTGCTCGAGAACAAGTACTACCTGGACTGGTTCAACGAACACGTGCTGGCCGCCGGTGCACGCATGCTCGGCATGGGCCTGTGGAAGGGCGGCGACCAGGCAGTGATCGACGGCGCCATCAACGGATCGGCGCGTGCCATGGGAGGCCTGGCCGGTGTGCTGCGGCAGGCCCAGACGGGGCGCCTGTACACCTATGCGCTGGTCATGCTGCTGGGCATCTTCGGCCTGCTGACCTGGCAGCTGTGGCCGTACTTCAGCGGCTTCCTCCGCTGAACGGCCCGGCACCTGCAATAACAAGAAGCGAGAACAAGAGATGGGTCTGCTGAGCATCGCGATCTGGCTGCCGGTGGCGTTTGGCACGCTGCTGCTGGCTTTGGGGCGCGACCAGAACGCTGGCACGGTGCGCGCCATCGCCCTGGTGGGCGCCTTGGTGTCCTTTGTGGCCACCTTGCCGCTGATCAGCGGCTTCAACACCGCCACGGCGGCGATGCAGTTTGTCGAGAAGCAGCCCTGGATCGACCGCTTCAACATCAACTACCACCTGGGGGTGGACGGCCTGTCGATGTGGTTCGTGCCGCTGACGGCCTTCATCACCGTCATCGTGGTCATTGCCGCCTGGCAGGTCATCGAAGAACGTGTCGCACAGTACCTGGGCGCCTTCCTCATCCTGAGCGGCCTGATGGTGGGTGTGTTCTGCGCGCTCGACGGCGTGTTGTTCTACGTTTTCTTCGAAGCCACGCTGATTCCGATGTACATCATCATCGGTGTCTGGGGTGGCCCCAACCGCGTCTACGCGGCCTTCAAGTTCTTCCTGTACACGCTGCTCGGCTCGCTGTTGATGCTGATCGCGCTGGTCTACCTGTACTTCAAGAGCGGCGGCAGCTTCGACATCCTGACCTGGCACAAGCTGCCCTTGCCGCTGAACGCCCAGACGCTGCTGTTTTTTGCCTTCTTCGCGGCCTTCAGCGTCAAGGTGCCGATGTGGCCCGTGCACACCTGGCTGCCCGACGCGCACGTCGAAGCACCCACTGGCGGCTCGGTGGTGCTGGCGGCCATCATGCTGAAGCTGGGCGCCTACGGCTTCCTGCGTTTCAGCATGCCCATTGCACCCGACGCAGCGCGTGAATTCGACTGGCTGATCATCACGCTGAGCCTGGTGGCGGTGCTGTACATCGGCCTCGTGGCGCTGGTGCAGCAGGACATGAAAAAGCTCGTGGCCTACAGCTCCATCGCCCACATGGGTTTCGTGACGCTGGGCTTTTTCATGTTCAACGAACTGGGCGTGGCGGGTGCCATCGTGCAGATGGTGAGCCACGGTTTTGTCTCGGGTGCGATGTTCCTGTGCATCGGCGTCCTGTACGACCGCATGCACAGCCGCGAGATCGCCAGCTACGGCGGTGTGGCCAACACCATGCCCAAGTTCGCCGCCTTTGCGGTGCTGTTTGCGATGGCCAACTGCGGCCTGCCGGGCACCGCGGGTTTTGTCGGCGAGTGGATGGTGATCCTGGGCGCCGTGCAATACAACTTCTGGATCGCTGCGCTGGCGTCCACGACGCTGATCTTCGGTGCGGCCTACACGCTGTGGATGGTCAAGCGTGTCTACTTCGGCGATGTCGCCAATGACCACGTGAAGGCCCTGACCGACATCAACGGCCGCGAATTCCTGATGCTGTCGGTGCTGGCCATCGCGGTGCTGTGGATGGGCCTGTACCCCAAGCCCTTCACCGACGTGATGCACGTTTCCGTGGTCGAGCTGCTCAAGCACGTGGCCTTGAGCAAGATCCCCGGCTGATGAACACGCGCGAGCCCTTGAAAGAACACACGACATGAGCGCGATGAACTGGCCCGTCGTCTACCCCGAGATCTGGCTGCTGCTGCTGGCCTGCACGGTGCTGCTGGTCGACCTGTTTTCCACCGACCCGCAGCGCCGCCTGACCTTCTGGCTCACGCAGGGTGGCATCGCGGTGTTTGCCGCCATGCACCTGTGGTTTCACGAACAGGGCGCCACGGCCTATGGCATGAACGGCATGGTGGTGGTCGACCCCATGGGCCACCTGCTGGCGTTCTTCGCGGCGCTGGCGGTGCTGGTGACCTTGGCTTACGCGCGGCCCACGCTGGAAAGCCGCGACATGCTGAAGGGCGAGTTTTTCATGCTCGCGCTCTTTGTGCTGCTGGGCATCTCGGTCATGTGCTCGGCCAACAACTTCCTGGTGGTTTACCTGGGCCTGGAGTTGATGAGCCTGAGCCTGTATGCGCTGACCGCGCTGCGTCGCGACCACGCGGTGGCCACCGAAGCCGCGATGAAGTACTTCGTGCTGGGTGCACTGGCCAGCGGCTTCCTGCTCTACGGCCTGAGCATGATGTACGGCGCCACCGGCAGCCTGGAGATTCCGCGGGTCTTCGAGCAGATTGCCACCGGTCGCATCAACAAGGAAGTGCTGACCTTCGGTGTGGTGTTTGTCGTCGCCGGTCTGGCCTTCAAGCTGGGCGCCGCACCCTTCCACATGTGGGTGCCCGACGTGTACCAGGGCGCCCCCACTTCGGTGACCTTGCTGATCGGTGGCGCGCCCAAGTTCGCGGCCTTTGCCATCACCATCCGCCTGCTGGTGGAAGGCATGCTGGGCCTGGCCATCGACTGGCAGCAGATGTTCATCGTGCTGGCCGTGGCCTCGCTGGTGGTGGGCAATGTGGCGGCCATCGCGCAGACGAACCTGAAGCGCATGCTGGCCTACAGCACCATCGCGCAGATGGGTTTCATCGTGCTGGGCCTGTCGGCAGGTGTCGTCAGCGGCAACACGCTGAGTGCGGGCAACGCCTACAGCTCGTCGATGTTCTACCTGGTGGCTTATGTGCTGACCACGCTGGGCACCTTCGGCCTGATCATGTTCCTGTCGCGTCAGGGCTTCGAAGCCGAAGAAATCTCCGACCTGGCCGGCCTGTCGCAGCGCAGCCCCTGGGTGGCCGGTGTCATGACCATCTTCATGTTCTCGCTGGCGGGTCTGCCGCCGATGGTGGGCTTCTTCGCCAAGCTCGCGGTCATCCAGGCCCTGGTGTCGACCAATGTCACGCTCTACATCGTGATGGCGGTGGTGGCGGTGATGGCCTCGCTGGTGGGCGCCTTCTACTACCTGCGCGTGGTCAAGGTGATGTGGTTCGACGCCCCGGTGGCCAGCGTGCTGATTCAGCGCACCCAGGGTGTCACGGCCTTGCTGGCGCTGAACGGTGCAGCCGTGCTGCTGTTCGGCCCCTTCTCGGGCGGGCTGATGGCCATGTGCCGAGACGCCATCGTCAAGGCCCTGGGCAGCTGAGCACGAGCCGAACATGGTCCATGCCGCCGAAGTCTGGCTCGTCATCGTGTTTGCCCTCGTCGCGGCCAATCTGCCCTTCATCAACGAGCGCTTGTTCATCGTCGGGCCTCGACGTTCGCCCAAGCACCTGGGCTGGCGTCTGCTTGAATTGGCCGTGATGGCCTGTCTGGCGTTTGGCCTGGGTTGGCTGATGGAAGCCCGACTGGGCCAGCCGCAGCCGCAGAAGTGGGAATTCTTCGTGGCCGGGGGCTTTCTGTTCCTGACCTTTGCCTTCCCCGGTTTTGTCTGGCGTTATCTGCGCCGCCAACCCAGCCCGGAGACGGGGGATGCCTGAAGGCCCCGAGCGTGGGCAGGACAAACACCTGATCGAACAGCGCATCGACGGCAGCACGTTGCTGTCGGGCGGTTTTCTCGAAGTCCGGCGCGACACGGTGCGCTTGCCCGACGGCAACACGGCCACGCGGGAATTCATTCAGCACCCGGGCGCGGTGGCCATCATTCCCTTGCTGGACGACAGTCCCGACCCGCAGGTGGTGCTGGTGCGCCAGCACCGCTACCCGGTGGCCCGTGTGCTGCTGGAATGGCCGGCCGGCAAGCTGGAGGTGGGTGAAGCGCAACTCGCTTGCGCGCAGCGTGAACTTCAGGAAGAAACGGGTTACATCGCGCGTGAATGGGCCTTTGCCGGCGAGATCCACAACGCGGCCGCCTATTCGTCCGAAAGCATCTGGCTGTGGTTCGCCCGCGGTCTGCAGCCCGGTGCGGTGAGCCCCGACGGAGGCGAGTTCGTCGAAACCGTCAGCCTGCCGCTGCATGAGCTGCAGGCGCTGGACGCCCGGGGTGAACTGCTCGACGTGAAAACCTTGATTGGCTTGCGCTGGTTGCAGGAATGCCTGGCGGGGCGGCGTGAATGGACCTGGGAGGCCGGGGTTTGAAACCGCGTCCTATCATGCGTGCACGATGAAAGTGCTGAACCTGCGTTGTGCAAACGGCCACGGCTTCGAGGGCTGGTTTGCTTCCGACGCCGAGTTCATGGACCAGAACGGCCGTGGCCTGGTGGAATGCCCTCTGTGTGCCGACAAGGTGGTGACACGGGTGCCTTCGGCGCCGCGCCTGAACATTTCGGGCGCACGTGAGCCGCAGGCGCAGCCGAATCCGCAGCCTTTGTCCCAACCGCAGGCAGCCGACCTGCAGGCCGCCTGGATGGAGTCGGTGCGGGCGCTGATGCAGCGCACCGAAGACGTGGGCGAACGATTTGCCGAAGAGGCGCGGCGCATCCATTACGGCGAAGAACCGGCCCGGGGCATCCGCGGGCAGGCCACGCCGCAGGAACGGGCGGCGCTGCAGGAAGAGGGCATCGAGACGGTGTCGATTCCGGTGCCGGCCGCGCTGAAGGGGCCGGTGCAGTAGGCCGCCGCCGGCCGCGTCTTACAGCACGCGGCCGGGGTTCATCAGGCCTTGCGGGTCCAGCGCGGCCTTGATGGCGCGCATCATCTGCAGTGCCACCGGCGACTTGCGTTGTGCGAGTTCATCGCGTTTCAGTGCGCCGATGCCATGTTCGGCCGAGAAGCTGCCGCCGCAGGCCGCCACCGCGTCGAAGACGATGCCGTTGACGCGGTGTTCTTCTTCATCCAAGAAGCGTTTGCCGTCGGCACCCGCCGGCGCCTGCACGTTGTAGTGCAGGTTGCCGTCGCCCAGGTGGCCGAAGTTGACCAGGCGAACGCCGGGGTAGGCTGCCTGCAGCGCGGCATCGGTATCTGCCACGAACCGCGGAATGGCCGAGACCGGCACCGAGATGTCGTGTTTGATGTTCAGGCCTTCTTGCGCCTGCGCCAGCGGAATCGACTCGCGCACATGCCACAGCGCGCGGCTTTGCGCCAGGCTTTCAGCGACCACTGCGTCATTCACGCAGCCGGCTTCCAGCGCGGCGCCCAGCAGGCCTTCGAAACGTTCACGGGCCTGTGCCTCGCCTTCGACGTCGCTCTGCTCCAGCAGCACCGTCCAGGCCGCGCCGGGCAGGGGTTTGGGCAGGGCAGGGAAGTGCAAGGCCACCAGGTCGAGCGCAAAGCGGCCCATGACCTCGAAGCCGGTCAGCCCCGCACCCAGGCGCGTGCGTGCCAGGTTCAGCAGCGCCACGCAGTCGGCGAGCGTGCCGCAGGCGGCCAGCGCCGTGGTGGTGGCGGCCGGCTTCGGGGCTGATGATGCCCAGCGTGCCTTCGCTGCCGATGAACAGGTCGCGCAGGTCGTAGCCGGTGTTGTCCTTGCGCAGGCCGCTCAGGCCGTCCCAGACCTGGCCTTGTGCGGTGACCACCTCCAGCCCCAGGCACAGGTCGCGGGCATTGCCCCAGCGCAGCACCTGCGTGCCGCCGGCATTGGTGGCCAGGTTGCCACCCAGTGTGCAACTGCCTTCGGCGGCCAGGCTCAGCGGGAACAGGAATCCGGCTTCGGCAGCGGTGGCTTGCACGTGTTGCAGCACGCAGCCGGCCTCGGCGGTGAGCGTGAGGTTGGCCGCATCGACTGTGCGCACGCGGTTCAGACGCTGCAGGCTCAGCAGCACCTGGGTGCCGCTGCCGTCGGGCACGCCGCCGCCCACCAGACCGGTGTTGCCACCTTGTGGCACCAGGCTCACGCCCTGTGCCGCGCAAGCCTGCACCACGGCGGCCACTTCTGCCGTGCTGCCCGGCCGCACGACGGCCAGGGCCTTGCCGTGCCAGCGGCGGCGCCAGTCATGTTCCCAGGCCGACAGGTCGCCGGTGTTCAGCACGTTGGCCGCGCCGACGAGGCTGCGCAAGGTGTCGAGCAAGATCACGCGGGGTCCCGCACGGCTTCGGCTGCCGCCCCCGGCAAGGGGTGCCGCAGGCGCCAGCGGATGTACAGCGCGCTGGCCGTGAAAAGCCAGACGCACAGGATGATCTCCAGCACCGCCAGCACCTGCGAGATGCCAGTTTCGGTGGTGGCCCGCACCACACCTTCCATGAAGTACAGCCACAGCAGCAGGCTCAGCCAGCGGAAGGTGTACATGCGGTGGCGCCACAGGCCGGCCACACACAGCACCAGGGGCAGCACCTTCAGCGCCAGCGTTCCGCTGCCCGTGGGCGCCAGCCACAGTTCCCAGGCCAGCCCCAACACGATCAAGCCCAGCAGGCCGGCCAGCGCGGCAGCACGGGTTTGGCGTACCACGGCATCGGGTTCGCGGGCGGGGGCTTCGGCAACAGTCATGCTGGCATCATAGCCAGCATGGACCAACGAGCGCCCGACGCGGAAACCGGCGCATGGCAGCGCCTGAAGGAGATGGTGAGCGAGCTGCCGGCCACCCTGAGTGCCTGGCCGTGGTTCGACACCTTGCACACGCTTCGTCAGCGCTTCCGCGAAGACCGCCTGGGGCTCACGGCCAGCAGCCTGACCTTCACGACCTTGATCGCGCTGGTGCCGCTGGTCACGGTGATGCTGGCCGTCTTCACGGCCTTCCCGATGTTCGCGGGTTTCGAAAAGGCGCTGCAAACCTACTTCCTGCAGAACCTGGTGCCCGAGGGCATTGCCAAGCCGGTGTTGCGCGGATTGACGCAGTTTGCCGGCAAGGCCCGTGGCATGGGCACGCTGGGCCTGGTGCTGCTGGTGGTGACGGCGCTGGCGCTGGTGCTGACCATCGACCGCACGCTCAACGCCATCTGGCGCGTGCGCCAGCCGCGCCACCTGGGCCAGCGTGTGCTGGTGTACTGGGCCGCGATGACGCTGGGCCCGCTGGCGCTGGGCATGAGCCTGACGCTCACGTCCTTCATCGTGTCTTCTTCACGCGGCTGGGTGGCGGCGTTGCCGGACGGTCTGTCGCCCCTGCTCGAGGTGATGCAGTTCCTGCTGCTGGCGGCCACCACGGCAGGGCTTTTCCACTATGTGCCCAACACCGCCGTGCGCTGGCGCCATGCCTGGGCCGGGGGCCTGTTCGTGGCCATGGCCTTCGAGCTGGCCAAACAGCTGCTGGCCTGGTACCTGGACAGCGTGCCGACCTACAGCGCCGTCTACGGCGCCTTTGCCGCGGTGCCGATCCTGCTGCTCTGGGTCTACCTGGTGTGGGTCATCGTGCTGCTGGGCGCGGTGATTGCCGCCTATGCGCCCAGCCTGCAGATGCGGGTGGCCGCCCGCCCGGCCACACCGGGCTGGCGTTTCGAACTGGCGCTGTCGGTGCTGCGGCTGCTGGACGCGGCGCGCCTGGGCACCGAACGTGGCCTGCCGCTGGCCACGCTGGCGACGAGGCTGCGTGCCGACCCGCTGCAATTGGAGCCCATCCTGGAACTGCTGAAGGAACTGGACTGGGTCTCGGTGCTGGACGAAAGCACCGACCCCCGCCACGTGTTGCTGTGCGACCCCGACCTGACCTTGCTGGCGCCGCTGCTGCAACGCACGCTGCTGATGCCGGGCCCCGTGACCCGAAGCTTCGTGGCGGCCAGCCGGATGGAAGACATGACCCTGAGGCAGGCGCTGGCGGTTTGACCGGGGGCGCGGGCTGCGCCGACAACAGCGACTCAGAACCGGATCTTGCCGGTCCAGATGTCCTTGTACATGACCCAGTCGCCCATGAAGCTGTACAGCGGGCGCTTGAAGCTGGCGGGCTTGTTCTTCTCGAAGACGAAGTGGCCGATCCACGCAAATCCGTAGCCACACAGCAAGCCGTACAGCAGGTACTGCGGGCGGCCGGTGGCCAGCAGCATGGCCAGGCAGACCAGCACCAACGTGCTGCCCACGAAGTGCAGGCGCCGGCAGGTGCTGTTGCGGTGTTCGCCCAGGTAGAAGGGGTAGAACTCGGCGAAGGTCGTGAAAGCCTTGGCGTCGACGGTGGAGCTGACTTGAGCGGTGGTGTCGGTGTTCATCGGCTTTCCGGCTTCAGCGCAGGAATTCGCGCAAGGCATTGAGCACCGGGTCGGGGCTTTCCTGCATCGGGTAATGCCCGCAAGGCAGCTTGTGCACCGCGGCGCCGAGCTGGCGGGCGACCTCGCTCGCGCCACGTGGCTGGGTCATCTGGTCGAACTGCCCCAGGACCATCAGGCTCGGTGCCTTCACGTGCGCGGCGGCATCGAGTCCGCCCACGTAGCCATTGCAGGCCGTGAACTCGGTGTGGAAGAGCTGCGGCTCGCCCTGGGCCACCACCTGCCGCATCATGCCGCGCGCGCAGCCGCGCAGCCAGGTGCCCGGCCCGGGAAACGAAGGCTTGGCGGCCAGCGTCGAGAAGGAAAACATCACCACGCGGTCGATGGCCGCCTGCACGTCGCTGAGCGCCAGGTCCAGCAGCGCCTGCGGCACCGGCATCGGCACGCTGGTGGCCATCATCGCGAGGTGGCTGATGCGTTCGGGTGCACGCGCCGCCGCTTCCAGTGCGATCAGCGAACCCATGCTGTGGCCCACCAAGGCGGCACGCTGCACGCCCGCTGCGTCGAGCAGAGCGATCGTCCAGTCAGCCAGTGCTTCAACACTGCGCAGCACCGGCCCTGCGCTGCGCATGTGGCCAGGCAGGTCCACCGCCAGCACCGCGTGGCCGTGGTGCGCGAACCAGCGCGCCAGCAGCGTCCACACGCTGTGGTCGTTGACGGCGCCGTGGATGAAGACCACGCAGGGCAGCGTGGGGTCGAAAGGCTTGCCGCCGGTGTAGGCGTAGGCCTCGTGGCCCTGGACGACGAGTTTCATGGCGTTTCTTTCTGCTCGGCTTCGCGAACCCATGCGTAGAGCAGCGTGTCGCGTGGTCCGCCGCCGATGTTCGGGCGCAGCGTGGCGCGTCGCATGCGGCCTTCGAACTGCAGGCCGGCGCCGGTCAGCACCGCGGCGCTGCGGGTGTTGTCGGCATCACAGGTGGCCCAGATGCGGACCACGCTGCTTTGCCGGCGCAGCCAGCCCACCAGCAGCGTGGCGGCTTCGCTGCCCAGGCCCTGGCCCCAGTGGGCGCGGCCCATCAGGTAGCCGAAGTCCACCGCGTGGCCGTGGGGGCGGAACGAAAGGGAACCGACCGCAGCGCCACTGGCCTTGGCCACGATCAGGTACTGGTGTTCGGTGCCGGCGTCCCAGCGCCGCGCCACGCCTTCCAGGTGCGTGCGCGTCTCGGCCACGCCGGTGGCGCGTGGCCAGTCCATGAACTGCATGACCTCGGCGTCGTCGACCAGCGCAAACAGCGCCGCGGCGTCGTCGGGCAGCGCGCGTTTCAGGCGCAGCCGCACGCCTTCGATCAGCACAGGTGGGTTCAACATCGGCGTGGGCTCAGCCGGCTTTTTCGGCCACCTTGAAGGCCCGCTTCAGGTCGTCGATCAGGTCGTCGGCGTCTTCCAGGCCAATGCTCAGGCGGATCGTTCCGGCCGTGATGCCCGCCGCCTGCAGGGCCGCGTCGTCCATGCGGAAGTGCGTGGTGCTGGCCGGGTGGATGACCAGCGAGCGGCAGTCACCCACATTGGCCAGGTGGCTGAAGATCTTCAGCGCCTCGATGAAGGCCCGGCCTTGTGCACGGCTGCCTTTCAGGTCGAAGCTGAACACCGCACCGCAGCCGCGCGGCAAGAGCTTCTTCGCCAGAGCCTGGCTCGGGTGGCCGTCCAGTTCCGGGTAGCCGACACCGGCCACCATGGGGTGCGCGGCCAGGAAGGCCACCACCTTGCGGGTGTTGTCGACGTGCTGTGCCATGCGCAGCGGCAGTGTCTCGATGCCCTGCAGCATCAGCCACGCCGTGTGCGGGCTCATGCAGGCGCCGAAGTCACGCAGGCCTTCGCGGCGCGCGCGCAGAAGGAATGCGCCGTCGGTGCTTTCTTCGCTGAACACCATGCCATGGAAACCGGCGTAGGGCTGGTTCAGTTCGGGGAAACGTTCGGCCCGGCTCCAGTCGAATGCCCCGCCTTCGATCAGCACACCACCCACCACGGTGCCGTGGCCGCACAGGAACTTGGTGGCGCTGTGGAAGACCAGGTCGGCACCGTGTGCGAAGGGCTTCATCAGCCACGGCGTGGTGAAGGTGCTGTCCACCAGCAAGGGCACGCCAGCGTCGTGCGCGATGGCGCTGACGGTGGGGATGTCCAGCACGTCCAGCCCCGGGTTGCCCAGCGTTTCGCCAAACAGCAGCTTCGTCTGTGGCCGGATGGCCGCGCGCCAGCCGTCGATGTCACCCGGCTTGACGAAGGTGGTCTCGATGCCGAAGCGCTTCAACGTGTAGTGCAGCAGGTTGTGGCTGCCGCCGTACAGCGCGCTGCTGGCCACGACGTGGCTGCCGGCACCGGCCAGCGTGCTGATGGCCAGGTGCAGCGCGGCCTGGCCGCTGGCCGTGGCGATCGATCCACTGCCACCTTCCAGCGCCGCCATGCGCTCTTCGAAAACCGCGTTGGTGGGGTTGCTGATGCGGCTGTAGACGTGGCCCGACCGTTCCAGGTTGAACAGGCTGGCCGCGTGTTCGCTGTTCTGGAACACGAAGCTGGTGGACAGCACGATGGGCACCGCGCGCGCGCCCGTGCTGGGGTCGGGCGCGGCACCGGCGTGCAGCGCCAGGGTGTCGAAGCCGGGGTCTGAAGCACCTGCCATGGCGGGCCCGTTTGCGGTGGAAAGCCGGGCATTGTGGGCTATATTGACCGTGCCGCCGGTGGTGTCTGCCGGCCTTGCCCCGCTGTCTGGAAAGCCGCCATGAAAGTCACCGACATCCTGCGTGTCAAGGGCAGCACCCTTTTCACGGTGCAGCCCGACCTGCCGCTGGCCGAAGCCGTCAAGACCATGGCCGAACTCGACATCGGCTCGCTGGTGGTCATGGAACACGGCGACCTGGTGGGCATGCTGACTTTTCGCGAAGTCATCCAGGCCGTGGTGGCCGGCGGTGGTGCCATCGGCACGCGCCAGGTGCGCAAAGTGATGGACGACGCGCCACTGACCTGCACGCCCGAAACCGAAATCGACGAAGTGCGCCGCATGATGCTGCTGCGCCATGCGCGTTACATGCCGGTGCTGGACCGGCGCACGCTGATGGGCGTGATCTCGTTCTACGACGTTGCCAAGACCGTGGTCGACGCGCAGGACTTCGAGAACAAGATGCTCAAGGCCTACATCCGCGACTGGCCGGCTGACGGCTCGCCCTTGCCCGGCGGCTGAGGCTGCCCGGCCGTACCACCCCACCACCGCCGACGCGCCCCACTTGAGCCTGCGACGCCGTTTCATCGCAGCGCTGAAGGCCCTGTGGCTGGGGCTTGGAGCACTGCTGCTGGTCAGCGCCCTGGCCACCGCCAGGGCCCAACCCTCGGCTGCTGACACGGGCGCACCGGCCTCGCCTGCAGCCGCCGCAGCGTCATCCTTCGCCCCACCGGTGCTGCGTTACGGTGTGCTGGCCAACTTCCCGCCCTTCCAGGTCTGGCCGCAAGGCAGCCGGCCCGGGGGTGCCGACCACGAGGTCAGCCTGGAACTGGCCCGCCGGGCCGGTGTGGTGCTGGAAGCGGTGCGCTACAGCAACTTCGCACAACTCGAAGCCGACCTGGTGGCCGGCCGCATCCACCTGGCCAGCGCGATGGCGCGCACGCCCGGGCGCGAGCAGCAGCTGCTGTTTTCGCCGCCTTACATCCAGGTGCCATTGGCGCTGGTGACACGGGCCGACAGCCCCTCGGCCGCCCTGCTGCCCGACCTGGCCGGCCGCAGCATCGCGGTGGTCAGCGGCTACGCCAGCAGCGAGCAGGCCGACCGCCTGTTCCCGCTGGCCTCGCGGGTGCTGGTGGCCACTGTGGCCGAAGGCCTGCGCGCGGTGCGCGACGGCCGTGCCGACACGCTGCTGGAAGCGCTGCCGGTGCTGGCCGACCTGATCGAACGGGAACAGATCACCGGCCTGAGCATCGTTCGCCGAGTCGATGCGCCCAGTGGCCGCATGCACCTGGCCCTGCATCCGAGCCAGGGCCGTGCGGCCGCCGCGCTGGCGCAGGCGGTGCGCGACTATCCGCCGGGGCGTGTCGACAGCCTGCTGCAGGCCTGGAGCGTGAAGTCGCTGCAGGCACAGGCCGGCACCCTGGTGTTGAGCGAGGCCGACCGCGGCTTGCTGGGCCGTTGGCCGGCGCCGGTGATCGGCATCGTCGGCAAGGACCCACCGTTTGCGTCTGCCAACTCCCAGGGCGACGCCACGGGCCTGAGCGTGGACCTGCTGAAGGCCGTGTTGGGGCACCTGGGCGTGCAGGCTGCCCGCTGGGTGCTGGTGGACCCGGCCGACCTGCAACAGGCGCTGCTGCAGCGCCGTGTCGACATCGTGCTGGGCGCTGATGAAAACGCCGATCGCACACCGCTGCTGCGATTTGTCGGCCCTTACATCGAGTACCCCACGGTGCTGATCGGTCGGCCCGAAAGCGGGGCCTTCGATCTCGACCAGCTGCAAGGCCGGCGCCTGGCACTCACGCCCAACAGCGTGGCCCGGCCGCTGGTGGATTCGCGCCACCCCAGCATCACGGTGTTCGATTGCAGCGATGTCGACAGCTGCATCGACGCCGTGGTGGATGGGCGTGCCGACGCGACGCTGTCGGACGTGGTCACCTCGGCCCTGGTGCTGGCCAACCGGCCGCGGCCCGAGGTGCAGATGATCGGGTCCGAGCCGCGCCTGCGCCGTTTTCACAGCCTGGCGCTGGCCGACCGCCATGCCGAAGTGGTGCCGCTTTTCAAGCGTGCGCTCGACGTGGCGCAGCAGGCCGACCTGCCGGCGCTGAAGACCCGCTGGTTCAGCCGCCCTTCGCAGCAGGACGTGGTGCGGGCCGTGGCGCTGCGCTACGGCCCCTGGGCCGCCGGCTTGCTGCTGCTGCTGTGTGGCCTGTGGCTGTGGCACAGCACGCGCCTGCGTGCCCAGGTGCAGCGCACGCAGGCGGCGCAGGCGCAGGCCGAGCGGGCCGCCGACGTCAACCGCCGTTTCACCACCTTTCTGGCCCACGAAGTGCGCAACTCGCTGCATGCCGTGGTGGCCGGCACCGAATTGGCACAGCTGCCGGCGCAAGCCGGGCCCGAAGTCAACAAGATGCTCGCCGAATCGGCGCGCAGCACCCTGCACCTGTTGAACAACCTGATCGACCGCGAACGCCTGCACGTCGGGCGTCTGGTGCTGCATCCGGAAGCCGAACACCTGGGCCCGTTGGTGCAGGCGGTGGTGCAAGAAATGACACCGGCTGCGCAGGTGCGGGGCCTGCAGCTGCGCTGCAGCCTGCCCGACACCGACACCGGCAGCGAACCGCTGCTGCTGCTGGACGGCCTGCGCCTGCAGCAGGTGCTGCGCAACCTGCTGTCGAACGCCATCAAGTACAGCGCCGACGGCGTTGTCGAGGTCGAAGCCCGGCTCAGCTGGCCGGCGGGCCGCTTGCCCGGTGCGGCGGTCCACGTCGACCTGGCTGTCAGCGACCGGGGCCAGGGCATCACCGAGGCCGAGCGCGTGGCCTTGTTCGAACCCTTCCAGGCTGCACCCGGCCGTGCCAGCAGCGCCGGCTTGGGCTTGCCCCTGTGCCTGGACCTGGCCCGCCTGATGGGCGGCACGCTGGCCGTGGAAGCACGCGCCGGCGGTGGCACGGTGGCCCGGCTGCAGTTCGACACCCAGCCGGCCGATCTGACCGTGCCCGCACGGCCTGCGGCTCGGCCCGAGGCATTGCGTGTGCTGGTGGTGGAAGACGCCGAGGTCTACAGCATGCTGCTGGTGCGGGCTTTCGAACAACGAGGCCACCAGGCACAAGGGGCAGCCACTCTGCAAGCCGCACAGGGTGCGCTGGCCAACACCCGCTTCGACCTGGTGCTGTGTGACCTCAACCTGCCCGATGGCACCGCGCGCGAGCTGCTGCTGTGGCTGGCGCAGGGTGGCCCGGGAACCCCCCAAGCTGCGCCGCGCCTGGTGGTGATGACCGCTGACCGCGCCAGCGCACCGCCCGCACTGGAAGCCTTGTTGCGGGGACAGCATTTGCTGGAAAAAACCGACGACGTGCGGGCGCTGGTCGAACGCGCCTTGCGTGCCGGCGAAGCCTTGTCACCCGAGACCCGGGTGCCGCTGCGACCCAGCTTGGACCCCGCTTGATCGACTGCCGCCCACGGCGGTGAAACGGCAGGGCGGGCCTCTCTACAATCGCCAGCTCGACTCCAGCACCCCAGCGCCCATGTCCGGCAGCACCTTCGGCGAGCTTTTCCGCGTCACCAACTTCGGTGAAAGCCACGGCCCGGCCATCGGCTGCGTGATCGACGGCTGCCCACCCGGCATGGCCTTGAACGAAGCCGACATCCAGCACGACCTGGACCGCCGCCGCCCGGGCACCAGCCGCCACGTCACGCAGCGCAACGAACCCGATGCGGTGGAGATCCTGTCGGGTGTCTACGAGGGCCTGACCACCGGCACGCCGGTCTGCCTGTTGATCCGCAACACCGACCAGCGCAGCAAGGACTACGGCAACATCCTGGACACCTTCCGCCCGGGCCACGCCGACTACACCTACTGGCGCAAGTACGGCCTGCGCGACCCGCGCGGTGGCGGGCGTTCATCGGCGCGCCTGACCGCGCCGATGGTGGCCGCCGGTGCGGTGGCCAAGAAGTGGCTGCTGCAGCAGCACGGCACCACCTTCACGGGCTGGATGAGCGCGCTGGGCGAGATCGCGATTCCCTTCGACGACGAAACACAGATTCCGCTGAACCCATTTTTTGCGCCCAATGCGGCCGTCGTGCCGCGGCTCGAAGCACACATGGACGCACTGCGCAAGGCCGGCGACAGCTGCGGCGCGCGCATCGAGGTGCGCGCGCGGCAGGTGCCGGTGGGCCTGGGTGAACCGCTGTTCGACAAGCTCGACGCCGACATCGCCTACGCGATGATGGGCATCAATGCCGTCAAGGGTGTCGAAATCGGCAGTGGCTTCGGCGTCGTGGCGCAGCGCGGCAGCGAACATGGCGACGAGCTCACGCCGGGCGGTTTTGCCAGCAACCACAGCGGCGGTGTGCTGGGCGGCATCAGCACCGGGCAGGACCTGGTGGTCAGCATCGCCATCAAGCCCACCAGCAGCATCCGCACACCCAAGGCCAGCATCGACCGCCAGGGTGCGCCCACGGTGGTGGAAACGCTGGGCCGCCACGACCCCTGCGTGGGCATCCGCGCCACGCCGATTGCCGAGGCGATGCTGGCCCTGGTGGTGATGGACCACGTGCTGCGCCACCGCGCGCAATGTGGCGACGTGAAGCTGCCGATGCCGGCCATTGCAGCGGCCGCGCCGGCGGCATCCAGCCCCGAATGACGGCTGCGCCGCAGCCGCACGTCAGCGGCCTGAAGCGCTTCGGCGCGCTCACCTTCACCTACTTCGCGGCCATCGGGCTGTTCAACCCCTATGCGCCGCTGTGGTTCCAGAGCCTGGGGTTTTCGACCCTGGTGATCGGCGCCATCGCGTCGCTGCAGAGCTGGACGCGCATCGTCGCGCCTTACGCGTGGAGCTGGGGCGGCGACCACAGCGGCCGCCGTGTCGAGCTGATCCGCCTGGCTTCGATGGGTGCGCTGCTGTCGGCGCTGGGCCTGCTGGCGGTGCCCTACCTCGAAATGCCGGGTGCTTCGGAGTTGATGATTTCGGTGGCCTTCATGACCGCGCTGCTGTTCATCGCCAACAGCGGTGTCGTGCCGCTGTACGAAGCCTTGCTGGCCAACCTGCTGCACACACCCGACGGCAGCATCGACGCGCGCCGTTACGGCCGGGTGCGGGTGTGGGGATCGGTCGGCTTCATCCTGGCCGTCACCGCCTTCGGCTTTTTGCTGGAACGTTTTGGCATCGGCATCTTTCCGGCCTTCGTGGCGGCGATGAACGCCTTGATGCTGTTTGCCGCGTTGCGGCTGCCGGCCACACGCGAAGATGCCGTGCATCAGGAAGCTGCGCCACCGGTGTTGCCCCTGCTGCGCCGGCCCGAGGTGGCCTGGTTTTTTGCCAGCATCTTTTTCACCGTGCTGGCCCACACCAGCCTGTACGCCTTTTTTTCGCTGTACCTGGTGTCGCTGGGCTACGGCAAGGGCGCCGTCGGTGCACTCTGGGCCGTGAGCGTGGCGGTGGAGATCGTCTTCTTCTGGACCCAGGGCCGCTGGTTCGGCCGCTTGAGCCCGCACGGCTGGCTGAAGGTGGTGGCGGGTGTCACGGTGCTGCGTTTTGCGGCCACCGCGGCGGGTGGCGCCTGGGCACCGGTGCTGGTGCTGGCGCAACTCACACACGCGGTGACCTTTGCCGCTCACCATGCCGCCTGCATCGCGCTGGTGCACCGCCTGTTCCCGGGCCGGCTGCGTGGCCGCGGCCAGGCCCTGTACACGATGCTGGGCTACGGCGTGTCGGGTGTGCTGGGTGGCGTGGGCGGCGGCTGGATCATCTCGCAGCTGGGTTTTGCTGCCGTGTTCTGGGCCGCTTCGCTCAGTGCGCTGGCCGGCCTGGGCTGTGCGGTGCTGTCGGCGCGCGCGAGCGCCCTGCGCTGAAGCCCCCTGGGCGCCGGACCGCGCCCAGCCTGAAGTCTGGCGCCAGCGCTGCGCCTATGCGGCGGATACCCCCGAGCCCATGAAATGGCTTCGGTCGGGCGGCCAACTCGGGGCTTCAGCGCGGCCGGCCCGTGCCGAAAATGCCGCTGTACACATATGGGGATCGTCTGTCTGCGCCTGTGCCGTGCCAGGACGCGATGCCGGCTCCCTGCGTGGCATCTGGTGGTTTCCAAGGAGTACCGATGAATGCAGTTGTTTCCAGCCCACCCGTTCATGTCGAGCGTGATGCACGGGCAGGGTCCGGCGGCTTGAGCGAGTTCTTCCGTTACCACGGCATCTGGGCGCCCGGTGTGCGCCTCTTCCGCTCCATCGGGTTCCGCTCCAAGGCGATGGTGATCTCGGCCGTGTTTGCCATCCCGCTGGTGGTGCTGGCCTATGCCTATTTCGCCGACAAGGCCAGTGCGATTGCCTTCTCATCCAAGGAAAGGGTGGGCGTGGAGTACGCGCAGCATGCGCTGCCGCTGCTGCCGGCTTTGCACAAGCAACGTCTGGTGGCGGTGCAGGAGGCCGCCAAGGGCCAGGCCCTGCCCGAGGCGGCTGATGCCCGCAGCGCTGTCGCGGCCGGCCTCAAACGCCTGGCCGAAGCCGAGGCTCGCCTGGGCGGCGAACTGGCCACCGCCAAGGCCTACGCCACGCTGCTGGAACGAAGCCAGGGTCTGCCGTCCGCGTCGGCCGGTGTCGAACCGGTGATGGCCGCGCACAACGCGCTGGTGCAGGCCCTGCTGGACCTGGTGACCACCTCCACCGACAACTCCAACCTGACGCTCGACCCCGACCTCGACACCTACTACCTGATGGATGGCAGCCTGGGCGTCATCCCCTTGCTGACCGAGGCCACGGCCCGCATGCGCGACATGGCGGTGGCCGTGCTGTCGGGCCACACCCCGTCGGCAGCATTCGCGAAGCAGTCTGCCGGACAAGAGGTGATTGCCAGCCTGAGCGATGAACGTTGGGCCGCCGGCGTGCAGAAGGTGGCCAGCGTGCACCCGAAGATTGCCGAGGAACTGGCCTTGGACGAGACCCGCAAGGCGCTGCGGGGCTTTCACGAAGTGGTTGCCGGCACCGAAGCGGTGGGCAAGGTCGTCGGGGCGGCCGAACCGCTCATGAACGCCTTGATGAAGGCCGACGAACAGTCGCTGTCCAGGCTTGACGACCTGCTCGTCATGCGCATCGACGCCATGAAAAACGGCCGCATGGTCACCGGCGTGGTGCTGGCACTCAGCGTGCTGTGTGTGGCCTACCTGTTTGTGGCCTTCCGCAAGGTGCTGGAAGGCGGGCTGAACGAAGTGGCGCATCACATCAACGCCATGCGCGACGGCGACCTCACGACAGAGCCACGCGCCTGGGGTGCCGACGAAGCGGCGCGCCTGATGCTGACGCTGTCGCAGATGCAGGCCTCCTTGCGGCGCATCGTGTCGCAAGTGCGGGGGGCTTCCGACGCGCTGGTCAACTCCAGCACCGAGATCTCCAGCGGTGCGCAGGACCTGCACACGCGCACCGAGCAGTCGGCGGCCAATCTGGAGGAAACCGCCTCGGCCATGGAGCAGATTGCCGTCACGGTGAAGAACAATGCATCGACCGTCGAAGAAGCCACCCGGCTGGCCGGTGACAACGCGCAGGCGGCCGAGCGCGGCGGCCAGATCATCGGCCAGGTGATGGACACGATGCAGAACATCAACAGTTCGTCGACACGCATCAGCGACATCATCGGCGTCATCGAGGGCATCGCCTTCCAGACCAACATCCTGGCGCTGAACGCGGCGGTCGAGGCCGCACGTGCAGGCGAACAGGGCCGTGGTTTTGCCGTCGTGGCCAGCGAGGTTCGCGCGCTGGCCCAGCGTTCGTCGTCTGCCGCCAAGGAAATCAAGAACCTCATCACGCACAGCGTGGAACAGGTCGAAGGTGGGGTGCTCGTGGCCAGGCAGGCCGGCGGCGCGATCCAGGACGTGGTGGGCTCGGCCTTGCGGGTGCGCGAGCTGCTGGCCCAGGTGTCCGTGGGTGCGCGTGAGCAGAACGCGGGCATCGCGCAGTCCACACAAGCCGTGCAGGCCCTGGACAACGTGACGCAGCAGAACGCCACCTTGGTGGAACAGACGGCCGCCGCGGCCAGCACCCTGAAGTCGCAGGCCCTGGGCCTGGCTGGCGAAGTCGCGCAATTCAAACTCGGGGCTTGAACATTTGAAGGGCGGCTGCCCCGGCCGTGCTTCAGAACCCACCGGCGCAGCCGATAAGGCGACAAGCCCGGGTGCAGCAAGCCCCGCCCCTTGCTGCAACGGCATGCCCATCGCTCACGTGAACCCTCCTCTGCCCCAAGCTTCGCCCTCCTGGGCCGAGGCGTCGGCGCGTCCCGGCGACCTGCGCGCCGCGCAGCGTGTGCGGGTGGCCATGTACCTGGCTTTCCTGGCGTTGGCGCTGGCCGTGGCGCTGCAGGGTTTCCTGTCGTTGCGCCTGGAAAGTGTGCGCGCCGTCGACGCCGAACTGCTGGACCTGGCGGGCCAGCAACGCAAGCTTGCCCAACAGCTGGGCCGGCAAGCCGCCCTGATGGCGCAGCCAGTGGACATCGCTGCCGCCGATGCTTCAGTGCCCGCTGACCACGCCCACACACTCACCGACATGCTGCGCCGCTTTTCCGGCAGTGCGCTGCGGCTGGAAGACCTGCTGTCGCAGCAGGGTCCGGTGGCCGGCCATGGGGCATCCGGCGTCGGCCGCGCGCTCGATGCCTGGCAGACTCAGCGCGAGCGCCTGTGGTACCGCGCCGAGTTGCTGGCGCTGAAGCTGGATGCCGCCGACGGCCAGCCCCTGGCCCCCGCATTCGCCGCGCTGCAGGCCGAGGTCGAACCCGCGTCCGACACCGCGCAGGCACTGGTCAGCCAGTTGCGCGCGGCGGCCGAACAACGCATGGCACGGCTGCGCAGCGAACTGCTGTGGGGCATGGCGGCCCTGCTGGTGCTGCTGGGACTGCTTTCGCTGGGGGTGGTGGAACCCACGGCACGTGCCGTTGCTCGCCAGGTACGGCGCCAGATGGAGCAGGCCGCCGTGGTGCAGCGCCTCGCCCTGGTGGCCGAACACACATCGGCCATGGTGCTGATCGTCGATCCACGAGCCCGCATCCAGTGGACCAACAAGGCCTTCTGCGACCTGACGGGCTGGACCTTCGATGAACTCGTGGGGCGCCGGCCCCAGGACTTCCTGCACGCGCCCCGTGCCGATCCCACCGTGCTGGCCCAGGTGCGTGCGGCGGTGGCCAACGGCATCGGCATCCGCCAGGAATGGCTGAACCTGAAGCGAGACGGCACCGAGTTCTGGGCCGATGTCGACCTGCGCCCGCTGCACGACGCCGCTGGACGCCTGACCGGCTACATCAGCGTGGCCAGCGACGTCACCGACCGCCGCGCGCTGCAGAACCAGCTCAGCCACCACGCCCACACCGACGCGTTGACGCAGTTGCCCAACCGCGCTGCGGTGATGGAACGCCTGCACAAGGCCATCGCCCACGCCGGCCGCCACGCCGGCTACGGTTTTGCCGTGCTGTTCATGGACTTCGACCGCTTCAAACAGGTCAACGACACCATGGGCCATGGCGCCGGCGACGAGCTGCTTCGGCAGGTGGCGCAACGCCTGCAACTGTTGCTGCGACCCGGTGACGCGCTGGCACGTTTGCAGCCGGCCGAAGGTGGCACTGGCAATGTCGCGGCGCGCATCGGCGGCGACGAGTTTGTCGTCGTGCTGGAAGCGGTGGCCAACGTGGACACGGTGAAGGTGATCGCCGAGCGGGTGCTGCAGGAACTGAGCGAGCCCTACACAATTGGCTGCACACCGCTGCAAAGCAGCGTCAGCATCGGTGTCGTGCTGCACCTGGGCCACGAAGGCGTCGAACCACCCAGCGCCGAGGACGTGCTGCGCAATGCCGACACCGCGATGTACGAGGCCAAACGCGGCGGTCGAGGCCGCTGGGTGCTGTTCGACGACTCGATGCACGAACGGGTGGTGCGCACGCTGGCGGTCGAAAAGGACCTGCGGCGCGCGCTGAAGGAAGACGAGCTGTTTGTCGTCTACCAGCCGGTGGTCGACCTGCCTGGCCGCGCCGTGGTGGGCGTGGAAGCGCTGGTGCGCTGGCGCCACCCCGAACGTGGCCTGGTGCCGCCGGCCGAGTTCATCGGCGTGGCCGAAGAGTCGGGCCTGATCGACGCCGTGGGCGCGCTCGTGCTGCGCAAGGCCTGCCAGCAGTTCATGCGCTGGCGCGCCGACCTGGGCGAACGTGCACCGCGCATGCTGGCGGTGAACCTGTCGCGGGCCCAGCTCAAGCAGGCCGGTGTGGTGGACGAACTGCTGCTGGTTTTGCAGTCGTGCTGCATGCGCGCCGAGTGGCTGCAGCTCGAAGTGACCGAAAGCCTGGCCGCTCAGGACGAACAGGTGCAGGCCACACTGCGCCAGCTGAAGGCGCTGGGCGTGAAGCTGGCGCTGGACGACTTCGGCACCGGCTATTCATCCCTGGCCTGCCTGCACCAGTTGCCGGTGGACACGGTGAAGATCGACCGCAGCTTCGTCAAACACGCGCAGACGGTGGAATACCACCGGGTGCTGATCGAAGCCACGATCCGGGTCGCCCGGACGCTGGGCATGACCACCGTGGCCGAGGGCATCGAAACCGAAGGGCAGGCCGCGTTGATGCTGGAACTGCACTGCGACCGCGGCCAGGGCTATCTGTTCAGCCGCCCACTGGAAGCGCAGGCGCTCGAAGCCTGGCTGCGTGCCGAACAGCTGCAGCACGCCTGAGGCCCGCCAGGCGCTGCGGGCCGTCAACGGCGGGTGCAGTTCGTCACCCGCAAACCGCGCTTCATCGCAACCCTGTCCACCACCCGGCGGGCCTGCCTAAACTGCCGCCGGTCGTTTGCCCAGAGGGGGGCAGGCCGGGCAAAAGAGGGTCGACGTCATGAAAAAGAAGTGGCTGCTGAGCGGGGTGGCGCTGGTGGTGGTGGCAGGCGCGGGCATCGCGGTGGTGAGCGACGCGCTGAAGCTGCCGGGAGGCCAGGCCATGGCCAAGACCGACGCCGATGCCGGCAAGCCCAAGGCCGGCAAGGACGGCAAGAAGCCCGATGTGCCGCTGGAGTTCGTGCCCCAGGAAGTGGTGCAGCCGGCGCTGGCCCGGCTGTCGGGTTCGGTGGAGTTTTCGGGCCCGCTGGTGGCGCCGCAGACCGCGCTGGTGCGGGCCAAGGCCAGCGGCACGCTGACGGCGCTGTCGGTGGCCGAAGGCAGCCGGGTGCGCGCCGGGCAGGTGCTGGGCCGCATCGAACTGGCCGAGCTGAACACCCGTGTCGCCGAGCGCAGCGCCAATGTCGAAGCGATGCGTGCCAGCCTGGTGCAGGCCGAGCGCACCCACGCCAGCAACGAAAGGCTGGCGGCGCAGCAGTTCATTTCGTCGAACGCGCTGGAGACCTCGCGGTCCGGCCTGGACACGGCGCGCGCCAACCTCAACGCCGCACAGGCGTCGCTCGAAACCACGCGGGTGGGCCTGCGTGAAGCGTCGCTGCAGGCGCCCATCTCGGGCATCGTGGCCAAGCGGCACGTGCTGCCGGGTGAAAAGGTCAGCGTCGAACAGGAACTGCTGACCATCGTCGACCTGGCGCGCCTGGAACTGGCGGGCACGGTGGGCACCCACGAGGTCAGCCGCATCACACCGGGCATGGCGGTGCAGGTGCGCGTGGAAGGTGTGGACCAGCCGGTGCCGGGTCGCGTGGCGCGCATCGCGCCGGCGGCCGAACCGGGCACACGCAGCATCGGCGTCACGATCGAGCTGCCCAATGCCAAGGAAACGCTGCGTGCCGGTCAGTACGCCATGGTGCGTGCCACGCTGGCTGACAACACCGATCGCCTGACCTTGCCGGCAGCGGCCGTGGGCCAGACCAGCGGTCAGGACCACGTGTGGGTGATCGAAAACGGCACCCTGGCACGACGCGCCGTCACCGTGGGCCGGCGCGACGAGGCCGAAGGCCGTGTCGAGGTGCTGCAGGGTGTGACCCCCGCCAGCCAGGTGCTGGCGGCGCGTTTCGACAACCTGCGTGAGGGTGCCAAGGCCTCGGTGGTGGCTGCAAGGTCTGCCCCCGTGGCGTCGGCAGCGGCATCCACGCCGGTGCTGAAGTAAAGAGAGGGACCGGACCATGTGGATCACCCGCGTCTCGATCAACAACCCCGTCTTTGCCGCCATGGTGATGGTGGCGCTGTGTGTGCTGGGCCTGTTCAGCTACGCCAAGCTGGGTGTCGAGCAGATGCCCGACATCAGCTTCCCCGGCGCCTGGATGAATGTCGAATACCCCGGCGCCACGCCGGAAGCGGTGGAGCGCGAGGTGCTCAAGCCGCTCGAAGAAGCCATCAACAGCGTGGCCGGCGTCAAGCGCATCACCTCGCGTGCCTTCGAAGGGCGTGCCGACCTGAGCGTGGAATTCGGCCTGGACACCGACATGGACCGCGCGATGCAAGAGGTGCGCGACCGGGTGTCGGCGGTGCAGTCTGCCTTGCCCCGCGATGCGCGCGCGCCCACGCTGGCACGCTGGAACAACGACAACAGCGAACCGGTGGTCACGCTGGCCATCCTGAGCCCCACGCGCAGCCCACGCGAGCTGTCGATCCTGGCCGACAACCAGGTCGGCAAGCGCCTGCAGCGTGTGGAAGGGGTGGCACGGGTCGAGATCAACGGCATGAGCGAACGCGAGGTGCGCATCGACCTGGACCCGGCGCGCCTGCGGGCCTATGGCGTGACGCCGGCGCAGATTGCCGCCGCGCTGAAAGAAGCGAATGCCGATCAGCCGGTGGGCCTGCTGTCCGACAACACCCAGGACGCGCTGGTGCGCGTGGAAGGCCGTGTCAAGGACCCACGCGCCTTTGCCGACGTGGTCGTGGCGCACCGCAACGGCCTGGCGCTGAAGCTGGGTGACCTGGGCCGCCTGACCGAGCGTGAACGCGAGCCCGATTCGGTGGCGCGCGTCAACGGCCAGCGTGCCATCAACTTCAACGTCTTCAAGCAGCAGGACGCCAACATCGTGGCCACCGGCGACGCCGTCAAGGCCGCGATGGAAGAGGTCAAGAAGCAGCTGCCGCCCGATGTCGAACTGCGGCTCATCAACGCCAGCAGCGACTGGGTCAAGGGCAGCCTGGACGGCCTGCGCAGCACGCTGATCGAAGGTGCGCTGCTGACCATCGTCATCGTCTTCCTGTTCCTGCACAGCTGGCGCAGCACCATCATCACCGGGTTGACCTTGCCCATCGCGGTGATCAGCAGCTTCATCGCGGTGTATGCCTTCGGCTTCACGCTGAACTTCATGACGATGATGGCGCTGAGCCTGTGCATCGGTTTGCTCATCGACGACGCCATCGTCGTGCGCGAGAACATCGTGCGCCACGTGCACATGGGCAAGGACCACCACCGCGCGTCGCTCGAAGGCACGCAGGAAATCGGCCTGGCGGTGATGGCCACCACCTTTGCCATCGTGGCGGTGTTTGCGCCCGTGGCCTTCATGGGCGGCATCATCGGCAAGTTTTTCTACCCCTTCGGCATCACCGTGGTGGTGGCCGTGCTGGTGAGCCTGTTCGTCAGCTTCACGCTCGACCCCATGCTCAGCTCGGTGTGGAAGGACCCGCCGGCCACCCACCTGATGCGCGTGCCGGTCATCGGCCACGCCATCCGCGCGGTTGACCGCGGCATGGACCGGCTGCACGGCGCCTACGCCAAGGCCATCCACTGGATTTTCAGCGCACGCCGCTGGCGGGTGTGGCTGCCGGCCTATGGCCGCGGCTTTGGCAACGACGGCAGCCGCATCAAAACCGGCAAACGCGGTTTTCGCAGTGCCACGATCACGCCCCGCGGCGTCGTCATGGCCGGCGGGGTGGCCAGCTTTGTCATCGCCATCGGCCTGGCGCCGCTGGTGGGCAGCGAATTTGCACCGGAAACCGACCAGGGCTTCACGCGGCTGGCGCTGAAGATGCCGGTGGGCAGCAGCCTGGAGCGCACCAATGCCAAGGTGGCGCAGGTGGAAGCATTGGTGCAGGCGTTGCCCGAGGTCAAGCACATCAGCACCCGGGTGGGCGGTGCGGGCCAGCGCAACCAGGCCTGGCTGGAGATCGCGCTGGTCGACCGCAAGGACCGCAAGCGCACGCAGAAGGAAGTGGAAAACGCCATCCGCGACACCATTGCGCGCGTTCCCGGCACCGACGCCAGCGTGGGCTTCAACCGGCCCATCTACGTGGCCATCCTGGGCAATGACGCCGAGGGCCTGGCCCGGGTGGCCACCGAGTTCGCCGAAAAGGTGAAGAACATCCCCGGCGCGGTGGACGTCGAAACCTCGGTGCAGGCCGGCATGCCTGCCTACGCCGTGCGCCTGAAACCCGGCGCCGTGCGCGAACTGGGCCTCACGCCCAACCAGGTCAGCAGCAGCCTGCGGGCCTACGTGAACGGCGAAACCGCGACTTACTGGACCACGCCCGACGGCGACCAGGTGGACGTCGTGCTGCGCCTTGACGAAAGCCAGCGCGAACGGGTCGACCAGCTGAAGAGCCTGCCGGTGGCCTTTGCCGCCGACGGCACGCCGATCACGCTGTCCAGCGTGGCCGACATCGAACAGGTCTTCAACCCGCAGAACATCCGCCGCCAGAACCTGCAGCGGCGCGAAGCGGTGTTTGCCGGCGTCAAGGACCGCAGCCCCGGCGACGTGGGCAACGATGTGCAGAAGCTGATCAAGGAAACCACGCTGCCCCCGGGCTACAGCTTCGACATCGGCGGCCAGATGCAGCAGCAGGCCGAAGCCTTCGGGGGCCTGCTGGCGGCCATGGCGCTGGCGGTGATCTTCATCTACATCGTGCTGGCCAGTCAGTTCGGCAGTTTCCTGCAGCCGATCGCCATCATGGCCAGCCTGCCGCTGGCGCTGATCGGTGTCATGCTGGCGCTGCTGATGTGGCGCAGCACCTTGAACATCTTCAGCATGATCGGCCTCGTGATGCTGATGGGCCTGGTGACCAAAAACGCCATCCTGCTGGTGGACTTTGCCAACCACGCGCGCAAGGCCGGCGCCACGGTGGCCGACGCGCTGCTGCAGGCCGGGCAGATCCGCATGCGGCCGATCATCATGACCACCGCGGCGATGGTCTTCGGCATGTTGCCGCTGGCGCTCGCGCTGAACGACGGCGGCGAGATCCAGGCGCCGATGGGGCGGGCCATCATCGGTGGCCTGATCACCAGCACGCTGCTGACGCTGGTGGTGGTGCCGGTGCTGTACAGCTACCTGGCGCGCGACAAACGTGTCAGGCCGGTGGCGGCCGACACACCGCCGGTGCTGGGCGGCAGTGCCGCGGGCCCCTTGCCGATGCCGGCAGACCGCGACTGAACGGCACCCGCCCTCAGGTCTTGTCCAGGCCCGGGGGCAGGGTGTCGGAAGGGTGCGGCACGGTGTCTGCCGCGCCCTGGCGCAACTGCCACATCAGGCGTTCGGCTTCGTCGGCCTGGCGCTGGGCGTCGGTGATGCGGCGGCCATGGCCCCGGCGCACCCCGTCGTGGCTGCGGCCGCTTGTCGGCTCGGGTGAGGGTGGCGGTGTGCTTCGTGCCCGCAGGAAGAAGCCCACGGCAGCCGCGGCCAGCGCCAGGCCCAGCATAGCCAGACCCGTGGCCTGGGCCCGGCGGGCCGCCTGCAGGGTGGCGAGCCGGCCGTCCAGGCGGTGCAGGTAGGCGGTCAAGGCGGCCTGGGCGGTATCGACGCCTTGCAGGCGCTGTCGCCTGGCGGTGCCTTCGTCGGCAGCCGTTTGCCGGGCCAGCGCCGGCGACAGCAAGCGGCCCAGGGCCTGGGCCGGTCCTGGTGCCGTGGCGGCGCTGACGAGGTCCATCACCTGCAGCGATTGCTCGACCAGCAACTGGTGTGCCGCGTGGCTGGCCTGGCTGTCCACCTGACGCAGGTGGATGCGTCGGGCCAGGTCGCGCCAGTCGTCGGTCAGTGCATCGGCTTCGGCCAGGGCCCTGATCCACAAGCCGCTCGACAAGGTGCCTTTCAGGTTCCAGAGGGCACCGTCGACATCGGCCTGGCGCAGGCGGCGTTCTGCCTCCAGCTGCTGTCGGCCCGCCAGCACGCGGCTGGCCACTTCGTCATGGCCCAGCAGACCGCGCTGCACCTGCAGGGCGCGCGACAGCGGGTCGAGCGCGGCGCGCTCGGACATCAGCTCGCGGATCTCTTCGCCCTGGTAACGCAGCACCTCGCCGAAGGGCAGCAGCACCATCAGGCCGCCGATGGCCGCGAGGAGTGCAAAACGCAGGCTCAGGCGCTGCGGCGGTCGTCTGTCGGACATGGGGCACGGAGAACCGGATCACCGGCGGGACACCGGTACGCCGTGGGTATCGGCCGGCGCGCCGAGAACTTGAGAGCGCCAGACGCCGTCGACCCGCTAACACTCGACGATGTTCACCGCCAGGCCACCGCGGGCCGTTTCCTTGTACTTGCTCATCATGTCGGCGCCCGTTTCGCGCATCGTCTTGATGACCTTGTCCAGGCTCACGAAATGCGTGCCGTCGCCGCGAAGCGCCATGCGCGCGGCGTTGATGGCCTTCACCGACGCGATGGCGTTGCGTTCGATGCACGGGATCTGCACCAGCCCGCCCACCGGGTCGCAGGTCAGGCCCAGGTGGTGTTCCATGCCGATCTCGGCGGCGTTTTCCACCTGCTCGGGCGTGCCACCCATCACCGCACACAGCGCTCCGGCGGCCATGCTGCAGGCCACGCCCACTTCACCCTGGCAACCGACTTCGGCGCCGCTGATGCTGGCGTTTTCCTTGTACAGCAGACCGATGGCGGCCGCGGTGAGCAGGAAGTCGACGATGCCCTTGTCGGTGCTGTGATGAACGAACCGTGCGTAGTAGTGCAGCACCGCCGGCACGATGCCGGCCGCGCCGTTGGTGGGCGCTGTCACCACGCGCCCGCCGGCGGCGTTTTCTTCGTTCACGGCCAAGGCGTACAGGTTCACCCAGTCCATCACCTGCAGCGGGTCGCGCAGCGCGGCTTCGGGGTTGGCGATGAGGTCGCGGTACAGCGGCGCGGCGCGGCGCTTGACCTTGAAGCCGCCGGGCAGGATGCCGTCCGTCGCGCAGCCGCGTTTCACGCAGGCCTGCATCACGGCCCAGATGTGCAGCAGGCCGGCGTCGATCTCGGCGTCGCTGCGCCAGTGGCGTTCGTTGCGGCGCATCACATCGGCAATCGTTCCGCCGATTTCGCGGCTGCGAACCAGCAGCTCTTCGCCGCTGTGAAAAGGGAGGGGCAGCACCGTGGTGTCGGGTGCGATGACCTTCTGCCGCGCGCCGTCGGCCGCCACTTCTTCGCTGACGACAAAACCGCCGCCCACCGAATACCAGGTGCGCCGGTCCAGTTCCTGGCCCTCGGCATCGAAGGCGATGAAACGCATGCCGTTGGCGTGGAAGGGCAGGGTCTCTCGGCGGTAGAACTTGAGGTCGTCCTTTTCGCTGAAGGCGACCGGGTGTTCACCCAGCAGCGACAGGCTGGCGGCCTTGCGCATGGCGGCCAGCAGCGCCGGCACGCTGTCGACGTCCACCGTGTCGGGTTCGTGTCCGCACAGGCCCAGCAGCACGGCTTTGTCGGTGCCGTGGCCCTTGCCGGTGGCGCCGAGCGACCCGTACAGGTGGCTCTGCACGCGCGCTGTCCTGGCCAACAATCCGTCGTGCTGTAGATGACGCGCGAACAGCCGCGCCGCGCGCATGGGCCCCACGGTGTGGCTGCTGCTGGGGCCGATGCCGATCTTGAAGAGGTCGAAGACCGACACGGCCATGGTTCAGGCCCCGCTGCTTTCTTCGGCGTAGGCGCTGATCGGGATGCAGCTGCAAGCCAGGTTGCGATCGCCGTAGACGTTGTCCACCCGGCCCACCGGCGACCAGTACTTCTGCCGCCGCAAGGCCGGCACCGGGTAGGCGGCTTCTTCACGCGAATAGGCGTGGGGCCAGGCGGCCTTGAGCAGCGCTTCGGCGGTGTGCGGCGCGTTTTTCAGCGGGTTGTCGTCCTGCGGCCAGGCACCGCTTTCCACCTTGGCGATCTCCTGGCGGATGGCGATCATCGCGTCGCAGAAACGGTCCAGCTCGGCCAGCGGTTCGCTTTCGGTGGGCTCGATCATCAGCGTGCCGGCCACCGGGAAGCTCAGTGTCGGTGCATGGAAGCCGTAGTCGATGAGCCGCTTGGCCACGTCTTCGGCGCCGATGCCGCTGCTCTTGGCCAAGGGGCGGATGTCCAGGATGCATTCGTGTGCCACACCACCGCCCTTCAGGCCTGCGTTGCCGCCGCTGTACAGCACGGGGTAGTGGTCACACAAGCGCGCCGCGATGTAGTTGGCCGACAGGATGGCCACTTCGGTGGCGTCACGCAGGCCGTCCGCGCCCATCATGCGGCAGTACATCCAGCTGATCGGCAACACGGCCGCGTTGCCCAGCGGCGCCGCGCTGACGGCGCCCACGCTGTGTTCACCGCCCACGCCCGCCGTGCGGTGCGCGGGCAGGAAAGGCACCAGGTCGGCCACCACGGCCACCGGCCCCACACCCGGCCCACCGCCGCCGTGTGGAATGCAGAAGGTCTTGTGCAGGTTCAGGTGGCTCACGTCGCCGCCGAATTCACCCGGTGCGGCCACGCCCACCAGCGCGTTCATGTTGGCGCCGTCCACGTAGACACGTCCGCCGTGCTGGTGCACCAGCGCGCAGAGCTCCTTCACGCGCACCTCGAACACGCCGTGGGTGCTGGGGTAGGTGATCATCACCGCGGCCAGCTTGTTGCTGTGCTGTTCGCACTTGGCCTTCAGGTCGTCCATGTCGACGTTGCCCTGCGCGTCGCACTTCGTCACGACCACCGTCATGCCGGCCATCTGCGCACTGGCCGGGTTGGTGCCGTGGGCGCTTTCCGGAATCAGGCAGATGTGGCGCTGGCCTTCGCCGCGGCTTTCGTGCCAGGCCTTGATGACCAGCAGGCCGGCGTATTCACCCTGCGAACCGGCGTTGGGCTGCAGGCTCACACCCGCGTAGCCCGTGGCCTGCGACAGCCAGGCGCACAGCTGATCGTTCAGCGCCCAGTAACCCGCCAACTGGTCACGCGGCGCAAAGGGGTGCACCTGCGCAAATTCGGGCCAGGTGATGGGGATCGCAGCTGCCCAGCGGGATCATGCTGCGGTCCAGCGCCAGGTCCTTGTCCGACAGGCTGCGGATGTAGCGCAGCATCTCGGTTTCGCTGTGGTGGGTGTTGAACACCGGGTGTGTCAGGAAGGCGCTGGTGCGGCGCAGCGCCTCGGGGATCATCGGCTCGATGCCCTTTTCGAAAGCCTCCATGTCGGGCAGCGCCTGGCCGGGTTTGGCAAACAGCGCCCACAAAGCGCGGATGTCGTCGCGGGTGGTGGTTTCGTCAAGATTGATGCCGATGAAGACATCGCCCCATTCCGGGAAACGCCGCAGGTTCATGCCGGCGGCCACGGCTCGCGCGGCGATGGCGGCTGTCTCGGGCCCGCTGTCGATCATGAGGGCGTCGAAGGCGCTGTCGCTGCGGATGGCCACGCCCAGTTCACGCAGCCCCTGCGCCAGCACCGCGGTGTAGCTGGCCACGCGCTGCGCGATGCGCTTCAGGCCCGCGGGCCCGTGGTAGACCGCGTACATGCTGGCAATGACCGCCAGCAGCACCTGCGCGGTGCAGATGTTGGACGTGGCCTTTTCGCGGCGGATGTGCTGTTCACGTGTCTGCAGCGCCAGCCGGTAGGCCGGCTTGCCGTGTGTGTCCACGCTCACGCCCACCAAGCGGCCCGGCAGGCTGCGCTTGAATTCGTCGCGGCAGGCCAGGTAGGCGGCGTGGGGGCCGCCACCGCCCATCGGCACGCCGAAGCGCTGCGTGGTGCCTAGTGCGATGTCGGCGCCCAGTTCACCGGGCGGTGTGATCAGCGTCAGCGCCAGCAGGTCGGCGGCGATGATGAAAGCGGCCTGATGGGCGTGGATGCGTGCGGCGTCTTCGCGCACGTCATGGATGCCACCGTCGGTGGTGGGCAACTGCACCAGCACGGCAAAGTAGTCGCCACCGGCGATCAGCGTGTCCCACTCTTCGGCGGAGTTGGCCAGCACCACCTTCAGGCCCAGCGGCGCAGCGCGGGTCTGGATGACCTCGATGGTCTGCGGATGGCAGTCGCCCGCCACCACGAAGGTGTTGCTCTTGCTCTTGACGCTGCGTTTGGCCAAGGTCATGGCTTCGGCCGCAGCGGTGGCTTCGTCCAGCATGCTGGCGTTGGCGATGGCCATGCCGGTGAGGTCGCAGACCATGGTCTGGAAGTTCACCAGCGCTTCCATGCGGCCCTGCGAAATCTCGGCCTGGTAAGGCGTGTAGGCCGTGTACCAGGCCGGGTTCTCCAGGATGTTGCGCAGGATGACACCGGGGGTGTGCGTGCCGTGGTAACCCTGGCCGATGAAACTTTTCAACACGCGGTTCTTCGACGCCAGCGCCTTCATCTCGGCCAGCGCCTGCGCTTCGCTCAGCGGTGCCGGCAGCGCCATGGGCTTGCTGCGCGCGATGCTGCGCGGCACGATGGCTTCGATCAGGGCGCGGCGGCTGGCGGCGCCGATGACGGACAGCATGTGCCGCTCATCATCGGCGTAAGGTCCGATGTGGCGGGCAGCAAACTCGGTGCTGTTTTCCAGCTCGCCAAGCGGCTTCAGGGCAGACATCAACATGGTGCGGCTTTCAGCAAGGGCAGGTCACAGCGTTTTCAGCAGCTTGTCGTAGGCCGGCGGGTCCATCAGCTGCTCGAACTCTTCCATCTTGGTGATGTGCACCTTGAAGAACCAGCCGCTGCCCAGCGGGTCGCTGTTGGCCAGCGACGGGTCGGCACGCAGCGCCTCGTTGACTTCGACCACCTCGCCGGTGACCGGCATGAAGAGGTCGGCTGCGGCCTTGACCGATTCCACGACACCGGCGATCTCGCCCTTCGTGTAGGTGCGGCCCACCTCGGGCAGGTCGACAAACACCACGTCACCCAAGGCGTCCTGTGCGTGGTGCGTGATGCCGACAACGGCGGCTTCGTGGTCTTCGATGTTGATCCACTCGTGATCGGGGGTGTACATGGTCGTCATGGGCGGGCTCCTGTGGATGGACAGTCTGTGGGTCAACGCTTGTAGCGATGAGGGGCAAAGGGCATGGGCGACACGCGCATCGGCAAGCGCTTGCCACGCACTTCGGCATACACCTCGTGCTGCGGCAGGGCGTGGTTGATGGGCAGGTAGGCCATCGCGATGCACTGGTTGACGGTGGGTGCCAGGGTGCCGCTGGTCACCGTGCCCAGTTTGTGGCCGTGGGCGTCGACGATGGCGGTGCCTTCCCGCACCGGCACACGTTCCAGGCCCACCAGGCCCACACGTTTGCAGGGTGCGCCGCCCGCCAGGTGGCCTTCGATGGCGGCCGCGCCCGGGTAACCACCGGCACGTGCACCGCCGGGGCGCCGCACCTTCTGGATGGCCCAGGTCAGGCCGGCTTCGACGGGGCTGGTGGTTTCGTTGATGTCGTGGCCGTACAGGCACAAGCCGGCTTCCAGCCGCAGCGTGTCGCGGGCGCCCAGGCCGGCGGGCTGCACCTCGGGCTGTGCCAGCAGGGCCTCGGCCAGTGCCACGGCTTCTTCGGCCGGCACGCTGATCTCGAAACCGTCTTCGCCGGTGTAACCCGATCGCGTGACAAAACACAGCGCACCGGCCAGGTTGAAGAGGCCGCCGCTCATGAACACCAGGTCGGCCACGCTGGCGTTCAGGCGCGCCAGGGCATCGACGGCCTTGGGGCCCTGCAGCGCCAGCAGCGCACGCTCGGGCATGGGCACCACCTGGCAACGGTGGCCGATGTGCGTCTGCAGGTGCTGGATGTCCGCGGCCTTGCAGCCGGCGTTGACGATCAGGAACAGGTCGCCGAAGCCGCGGCCGGCAGCCTGGGTGTCGGGCTTGACGATCATCAGGTCGTCCAGCAGGCCACCGCTGGAATTGGTGAAAAACGCATAGCGTTGTTTGCCCACGCCGAGGTCGATCACGTCCACCGGCACCAGCGTTTCCAGTGCCGCCGCCGCGTCGCTGCCCACCAGGCGCAGCTGGCCCATGTGCGACACGTCGAACAGCGCGGCCGACTCACGGCAGTGTTTGTGTTCGGCCATCAGGCCGCCGGGGTACTGCACCGGCATGGCGTAGCCGGCGAACGGCACCATGCGGGCGCCCAGTTGCAGGTGCAGCGCGTGCAGCGGGGTCTGTTGCAGGGCTTCGGCTGGAGCGGCGGGCGTGGACATGAGCGGGACCTCGGCAAGGGCATCGACACCAACACCGCCGGCTGGCGGTGCAGGGATGGCCCTCGCTGTCCTTGGTACCTGAGAGATTCAGCCAGACCCGTTTGTCTGGCCTTGCCCCTTCGGTGGGCCTGGCGGGGGTGCCGCCGGGCCGCTCTCCAGTGAGGAAAAGAAGTCAGTCCTTTTGCCTGAGCGTTCGAGGCACCGGTGAAGGTCTTGCCTCTGCGCCTTCGGCGGCTTCACGAAGAAACACTCTCCTGACGGCATCAGTGTATCAGCGGCCCGGGGCCTTCCAGCAGCCCCTGCGGCCTTGGCATCATGCGCGACCTTCACCGGAGCGCAGCCCCATGAACCGAGCCGATGCCTTTGCCGAACTGATGCAGTCCCACCGTTCCATCCGTGAATACGAAGACCGGCCCATCGAGGCCGGCCTGGTGGACCGTGTGCTGGAACAGTCGCTGGCCGGCACCTCGTCCAGCGGCAACCTGAACCTGGTGTCGGTGGTGAAGACGCAGGACCCGGCGCGCAAGGCCACGCTGCACGAACTGCACGGCCGCCAGCCGATGGTGCTGCAGGCGCCGCTGGTGCTGACCTTCTGCGCCGACAGTTTCCGCACGCGTGAGTGGCTGGCGCAGCGCCAGGCGCGCCCGGGTTTTGCCGACTTCGTGAGCTGGCACACGGCGTCTTTCGACGCGATGATCCTGGCGCAGACGGCCGCGCTGGCGCTGGAAAGCCACGGCCTGGGCATCTGCTACATGGGCACCACGCTGTTCCGCATGCGCGAGATTGCCGACTTCCTGGAACTGCCCGCCAACTGCCTGCCGGTGACCAGCCTGGTGGTGGGCTGGCCCGCCGAAGCGCCGGCGCAGCGCGACCGCCTGCCGCCGGGCGCGTGGATCCACGAAGAGCGTTACCAGCGGCCCACGCCGGCCGACATCGACACCCACTTTGCCCAGCGTGAAGTGCGTGGCCGCGAGCGTTACCTGGCCATGGGCCCCGAGATGGCGGCGATGTGGGAAGCACATGGCATCACTTCACTGGCGCAGTACTACACCAGCAAGATCAAGTACGACCCTGACCGCTTCGCCGGCTTCTCGGATGACATCGAGGCGTTGTTGCGCGAGCGGGGTTTTCTGGCCGGGGAACGCGGCTGAGCGGGCAGGGCCATCACCGCCGATCGCCCTGTAGCATCGCACCATGCGATGGATTCGATTCAGCGACCCCGAGGGGCGCGCCCAATTTGCCCACGTCGACGGTGACCGGGCCCAAGCCATCGAAGGCTCGCCCTTCGGTGAATGGCAAGACACAGGCGACGCTGTCGCGCTGGACACGTTGCACTGGCTGCCGCCGGTGCAACCGTCCAAGGTGATCGCACTGTGGAAGAACTTCCACGCGCTCGCCATCAAGCAGCAGCAGACCGTGCCCACCGAACCGCTGTACGCGCTGCGTGCACCCAGCAGCCTGGCCGCACACAAGCAGCCGGTGCTGAAGCCGGCCAGTTACGACGGTGCGGTGTTCTATGAAGGTGAGCTGGCGCTGGTCGTCGGCAAGACGATGCGCGCCGTGGCACCGGCGGCGGTGCGGGCCCACCTGCTGGGTTGCACCATCGCCAACGACGTGACGGCGATGGAACTGATCGCCCGCGACCCCAGTTTTGCGCAGTGGTCACGTTCCAAGAGCTTCGACACCTTCGGGGTCATCGGCCCCTGGATCGACACCGACTTCGACTGGACCGGTGCGTCGGTGCGCACCCGCGTCAACGGCCGCGAGCGCCAGAACTACCCGCTGGCCGACATGATCTTCGAGCCCGGCGAACTGCTGTCGCGCCTGTCGCACGACATGACGCTGGAGCCTGGTGACGTGGTGCTGTGTGGCACCTCGGTGGGCGCGCTGCCGATGCGGCCCGGCAGCGAGATCGAGGTCGAGATCGACGGGCTGGGTGTGCTGGCCAACCGTTACGGCTGAGCAGGCGCCAGCCCAGCGCCGCAAGCTTCAGGCCGGCTGCACCTCGAGCCGCCCGCCGCGGTCGGACAGCACCTTCGTCAGCAGCGCCGCGGCCGCGTAGATGGCGTCGATCGTCGGCGTCGGCGTTTCGGTGATCTTCGCCAGTTCCACGACGCTGCCCACCAGCGCCTGCAGCTCCAGCCCGCGGCCGTGTTCCACGTCCTGCAGCATCGACGTCTTGTGCGCGCCCACGGCCTCGGCGCCGGCGATGCGCTGGTCCAGCGAGATCTTGAACTCGACGCCCAGCTTTTCGCCCACCGCCTTCGCCTCTTCCATCATGCGGGCCGCCAGTTCACGGCTCAGCGGGAAACGGCAGATGTCTTCCAGCGTGGCGTGGGTGAGGGCGCTGATCGGGTTGAAGCTCAGGTTGCCCCACAGCTTGACCCAGAGCTCGCTGCGGATGTCACGTGACACCGGTGCCTTGAAGCCCGCGGTCATCAGCGACTTGCTGAGTGCCTCGATGCGCGCTGTGCGCTGGCCGTCCAACTCACCCAGCGAAAAGCGGTTGCCTTCGATGACCTTCACCAGGCCCGGCTCGACCAGTTCGGCGGCCGGGTAGACGATGCTGCCGATGATGCGTTCGACCTCGATGCCGGCAGCCAGGCGGCCGTCGGGGTCGACGCTGCTCATCGTGCGGCCGTCGAAGGGCCCGCCCAGGCGCTGGAAGTACCACCAGGGCACGCCGTTGATCATGGTCACGACGACAGTCTCTGGGCCGAACAGCGCACGCAGGCCCGGCAGCAAGTCCGCCACCTGGTGGGCCTTGGTGGTCAGCAGCACGACGTCTTGCGGGCCGGCCTCGGCCGGGTCCTGCACCGCGCGCACGGCGCTGGTGTGCTGCGTGCTGCCGTCGGGCAGCTGCAGGCGGAAGCCATTCGCGTTGATGGCCGCCAGGTTCTTGTTGCGCGCGATGAAGGTGACCTCTTCACCCGCCAGGGCCAGCTTCGCGCCCAGGTAGCCGCCAATGGCGCCCGCGCCGACGATTGCGTACTTCATGGCCTAGAACTCGCCCGAGACGTAAGAGCCGAAGCCCAGGCCGATGCGCTGCGCCAGGCCAATGCGTTGCAGCTTGCCGGTGGCGCCCTTGGGCAGTTCGTCGACGAAGAGAATCTTCTTCGGCACCTTGTAGCCCGCCACGCGCTGCGCCACGAACTGCTGCAGTTCGCGTTCGCCACATTCGTGGCCTTCGTGCAGCACTACCATCGCGGCCACTTCTTCGCCCAGGCGTTTGTGCGGCGCGCCGAAAACCACCACCTGCGCCACCGACACATGGTCGAGCAGGATCTCGTCGATCTCGCGCGGGCTGACCTTTTCGCCACCCCGGTTGATGATCTCCTTCAGCCGCCCGGTGATGCTGAGGTAGCCGTCGGCATCTTTCACACCCTGGTCGCCGGTGCGGAACCAGCCGTCGACAAAGGCCTCTTCGTTGGCCTTCGGGTTGTTTTCGTAGCCGGCGGTGACGTTGGGCCCGCGGATGACGATTTCGCCCACCTCGCCGGCGCCCAGCAGCGTTCCGTCTTCACCGCGGATGGCGATCTCGGGGCCCGCCGCGCGGCCCACCGAGCCGGGCTTGCGCTCCAGCGGCGGCAGCGGGTTCGACGCCATCTGGTGCGCTGCTTCGGTCATGCCGTAGGACTCGATCAGGGGCGCCTTGAACATCGTTTCCAGCTGCAGGATCAGCTGCGGCGGCATCGGCGACGAAGAAGACCGCACGAAGCGCAGCGGGTGGCGCGACAGCACCTCGGCATTGTGTTTGCCGCGGCTGGCGATGGCCAGGTGCATGGTCGGCACGGCCGTGTACCAGGTCGGGTGCGCCTCATCCATCCACTTGAAGAAGCGCAGGGCATTGAAGCCGGGTGTGCAGAAGACCTGCGAGCCCACCGACAGCGGCGCCAGCAGGCCGGCCAGCAGGCCGTGGATGTGGAACAGCGGCATGATGTTCAGGCCCCGGTCGCCCGCCACCAGTTGCAGCGTGGCGGCGATGTGGCCGGCCGATGCACACAGGTTGGCGCCCGACAGCGGTACGCGCTTGGGCCGCGAGGTCGTGCCCGAGGTGTGCAGCACCATCGCCACGTCTTCGGCCTGCGCCGGGCCACCGTTGGCGCAAGGTGCCGCGGGCAGTTCACCCAGGCTGAAGTGACCGGCCGGTGCACCCTCGGCGACCTGCAGTTCGATGACCATCAGTCCGAGCTTCTGTGCAGCCTCGACCGCGGGCGACTTGCTGCCCTTTTCGACGATCAGCGCCTTGGCCTGCAGGTCGACCAGGTAGAACTCGAATTCGTCGACGCGGTAGGCGGGGTTCAGTGGCGCGCTGGCCACCGCGCTGGCGCAGGCCAGGAAGCAGGTCGCCATCTCGGGGCCGTTGGGCAGCACGATGGCCACCCGGTCGTTGCGGCCGATGCCGGCGCCGTTCAGCTTGGCCGTGGTGTCGGCCACCAGGGCCCGCAGGCCGCGGTAGTCCAGCGGCGCACGGCCCGGGGCCGTGATGGCAATGGCCGCGTCGGCACCGGTTTGCAGAAGGTCCTGAAGTGTCATGATCGAGTTGCCTGACTGCTGACGCCGCGGCCCTGGGGTCCGCAGGCGGGGTTGATCGATTCGGGCCTGAACACAAGGATATTGCATGTTGGACGACGCCCCCGCTGGCCACACCCAGGCGCTGAAGATCGCCACCGCCCTGCTCGAGGGCTTCGACCGGCATTACCGGCTCTTCAGCGAGACCAACCGCGCCGCCCAGCAGCGCTTCGAACGTGCCGACTGGCAAGGGCAGCAGCAGGCGATGCGCGAACGCATCGAGTTCTATGACAAGCGGGCCCAGGAGGCCAAGGCAAGGCTGCTGACTGAATTCGCGGCCGACACGCTGCCCATGGAGGTGTGGCAACAAGTCAAGCTGCTGTACATCGGCCTGCTCATCGACCACCGGCAGCCGGAACTGGCCGAGACCTTCTTCAACTCCGTCACCACGCACATCCTGCACCGCAGCTACTTCCACAACAGCTTCATCTTCGTGCGGCCGGCGATCTCGACCTCATACATCGAGCTCGATGAAGCGGTCGGCCCCACGACGTACCGCGTCTACTACCCGACACTGGAAAACTGGCGCCAGACCTGGGTGCAGCTGGTGCGCGACTTCGGCCTGCAGCTGCCCTTCGAAGACCTGGAGCGTGACGCCGGCGATGTGGTGGCCGAACTGCAGCGCTGCCTGGGCCCGCTCCAGCCGCGTGCCAACTTCCAGGTGCAGGTGCTGTCCAACCTCTTCTTCCGCAACAAGGGCGCCTACGTGGTGGGCAAGATCATCAACGGTGCGCAGCAGACACCCATCGCGCTGCCGCTGCTGCACACGCCCAACCGCCAGCTGATGGTGGACACCGTGCTGTACACCGAAGACGACATGGAGATGCTGTTCAGCTACGCCCGTGCCTACTTTCTGGTCGACATGCCAGTGCCCAGCGCCTACGTGCAGTTCCTGCGCACCCTGATGCCCCGCAAGCCCCGCGCCGAGATCTACAGCGCCGTGGGCCTGCACAAGCAGGGCAAGAACACCTTCTACCGCGACCTTCTGGTGCACCTGCGCCACAGCAGCGACCGCTTCCGCATCGCGCCGGGCATCAAGGGCATGGTGATGCTGGTCTTCGACCTGCCGTCCTTTCCCTATGTGTTCAAGCTGATCAAGGACTTCTACCCGCCGCAGAAAAAGACCACGCGCGAGCAGATCAAGGGCAAGTACCTGCTGGTCAAGCGGCACGACCGTGTGGGCCGCATGGCTGACACGCTGGAGTACAGCAAGGTGGCGCTGCCGCTCTCACGCTTCGAGCCCGAGCTGGTCGAAGAGATGCAGAAGTTCTGCCCCAGCCTGCTCGAGATCACCGGCGAAAGCGGTCAGCAGGAAATCATCATCGACCACGCCTACATCGAGCGCCGGATGATCCCGCTGAACCTGTTCCTGAAGGACGCCACGGCCAGCGGCGACAACGACGCCATCGAGCGCGCGACGATCGAATACGGCAACGCCATCAAGGACCTGGTGGCCGCCAACATCTTCCCGGGCGACATGATGTGGAAGAACTTCGGCCTCACACGCCAGGGCAAGGTGGTGTTCTACGACTACGACGAAATCGAGTACCTCACCGACTGCAACTTCCGCAAGGTGCCGCCGCGTCAGGACGACGACGTGGCGCGGCCCGACGGCGTGTGGTTCGATGTGGGCTCGAAAGACGTGTTCCCCGAAACCTTCGGCCCTTTCCTGCTGGGCAACGCCAAGGTGCGCCAGGCCTTCATGAAACACCACGCCCAGCTGCTGACCGCCGACTACTGGGACCTGCACAAGCAGCGCGTGCTGGCGGGTGCGATGCTGGACGTGTTTCCGTACGAGCCGCAGCGCCGCTTCGTGAACCAGCGCCGGGCGGGCCAGGGGGCGGCGGCGCCAGCCGCAGCGCCCGCGGTTGGGCCGTCAACTGCGACAGCGACCGCCAGCGCCTGAATCGGCGTCACGCCGCGGCCCGAAGAGGGCACGCTCAGACCCAGGCCGCCTGCACCACCGAGTTCAAGGCCACCACCAGCGGGTCGCCGCTGCGGTCCGCAGCCGTGCTGAAAAACAGCTGTGCGTCGACGCGGGCGTGGCCCCACACCACCCAGTCGCCGCGTTCGACACCGGGCAGCGCCACTTCTTCGCGCAGCAGCGCGCAGGCATTGCCGCTGCGCACCAGCACGTCCAGGCCGTGGGTGTCTTCGCTGCGCAGCACGACGTTGGGTGCCAGGCCCTGTTGTTCGAACAGGCCTCGCAGCAGCTGGTGGATGTGCGACTCGACCCCACCGTCCACCCAGGGCAGGCTGGCCAGCACCCGCCAGCCGCCGCGCTGCATCTGCGGCGCCAGGTGCATCGGCATCGCGACGCGGTAACACACCGAACGCAGCGCCTGCCACTGCAGGTCACGTGGCGGGTTGACGCTGATCGACAGTGCCGCCGTCAGCGTGCCGCCGCGCACCTGGTCCAGCAGCGCGCCCACCGGGCCGCTGCGCGTGGCCAGCTCCACCAGCGGGAGGTCGCGCTGCACACCGGCAGCCACCGCGCCCAGGCGCAGGAACTCGGCGGCTTCGCCGGGCATGCCCAGTTCGATGCGGCCGGTCAGTTCACCCTGCATGCGACGCGCGGCACCCAGCAGGTGGTTGCCGGCGGCCAGCAGCGCCTCGGCCTGCGGCAGCAGCTGTTCGCCGGCGCGTGTGAGCGTCAGCCGGCCGCCGCTGCGGTCGAACAGCGCCACGCCCAGGCTGCTTTCCAGGCCCTTGATCTGCGCGGTGACAGCCGGCTGCGTGACACACAGCGCCTCGGCGGCCTTGGTCACGTGGCCCAGGCGGGCCACGGTGACAAAGGCACGCACCTGGTACAGCTCCATCGCCGCTTCAGGCGCAGAACAGGCGCACCTGCGAAGGCTCCAGCCCCAGGCTGACCGCACCACCCACCGGGAACTTGCTCAGACCCACGTGGTGCGGGTGATCCACCGCCAGGCTGTGGCTGCCCACACGCACGCGGTAGCGGGTGAATTCGCCCAGAAACTCGCTGGCCTCGATGGTGCCGGGCATCCACACGTAACGTGCATCATGGGCGGCATCGGCCACGTCCACACGCAGCGAATGCGGGCGGAAGCTGACCATCAGCGTGTCGGCATCGGGGGTGTCGGCCGGGGTCGGGAAGTGCAGTTCGCCGACACCTTCCACGTCCAGCGTCAAGGTGTCGCTGCGGCGAGCACGCACCTTGCCGGGCAGCAGGTTCATGGTGCCCACAAAACCGGCCACGAAGGTGTTCACCGGGTAGTCGTACAGCGTGGTGGGTGCGCCCACCTGCTGCACCACGCCCTGGTCGAGCACGGCCATGCGGTCGGCCGTGGTCATGGCTTCTTCCTGGTCATGGGTCACGAAGATGGTCGTCAGGCCCAGGCGGCGCTGCATGTCCAGCAGTTCCTGGCGCATCTGCACCCGCAGGGTCTTGTCCAGGTTGGACAGCGGTTCGTCCAGCAACAGCACCTGCGGTTCGATGACGATGGTGCGGGCCAGCGCCACGCGCTGCTGCTGGCCGCCCGACAGCTGGTTGGGCCGGCGCTGCGCGTAGCTGCCCAGGCCCACCAGTTCCAGCGCGGCGCCCACCTTTTTCAGGATCTCGGCCTTGCCGGCCTTGCGTTCCACCAGGCCGAAGGCCACGTTGTCCCACACCGTCATGTGCGGCCAAAGCGCGTAGTTCTGGAACACCATGCCGATGTTGCGCTGCCAAGGGGGCAGAGCGCCCACGTCCTGCCCATCCACCAGCACCTGGCCGTGCTGCTGGCGGTTGAAGCCGGCAATCAGGCGCAGCAGCGTGCTCTTGCCGCTGCCCGACGGGCCCAGCAGCGCAAAGAATTCGCCGGGTTCGATGTCCAGGTTGACGTCTTTCAGCACCTCGGTCTTGCCGTAGGCCAGCCGCACGTTGCGGCATTGCACGCTGACTTTTTTCACTTGCCTTCTCCAGGTCTTGCGGCAGCCAGGGCCAGTGGCGGCAGCTTGTCGTCCACCGGGCGTGCGGTAAAGCGCTGGCCCGTGCGTTCCACCACCAGGTGCGACAGCCAGGTGCCGATGGCCACCACGATGATGGCCAGCACACCCAGCGCCGCGCCGGGCCCGCGGCCCGAGACACTTTGCATGTACAGGTAGATGCCGTAGCTCATGGGCGCCTTGGAATCGGCCGACACCAGCAGGATGGTGGCCGACAGCTCCACTGCCGCCGTGATGAAGCTGGTCACGAAGCCGGCCAGGATGCCGCCGGCCATCAGCGGCACCACCACGCGCCGGATGGTTCGAAGCTTGGTCGCGCCCAGGCTTTCGGCCGCTTCCTCCAGGCTCACGTGCACTTGCTGCAGCGCTGCCACGCAGCTGCGCAAGGCGTAGGGCAGCCGCCGCACCGCATAGGCCAGCATGATCATCACCCAGGTGCTGGTCAGCAGCACACCCGGCCCGGCCATCCATTCGGGCAGCATCACGCCCTTGAAGAGACGCAGGTAACCGATGGCCAGCACGATGCCGGGCACCGCCAGCGACGCGGTGGCAATCCAGTCCAGCCACTGCCGCGCCGGCAGTTGCGTGCGCAGGATCAGGTAGGCGATGGTCACGCCCAGCACCACGTCCAGCAGCGCCGCCAGGCCGCAGTACAGCAGGGTGTTCTTGATCATGCCGCTGCTGTCCTGGAACACGGTGGCGTAGTGCTCCAGCGTGTAGGCGTCGGGCAGCGGCGCGAAGCTCCACACCTTGGCAAAACTCAGCAGCAGCACGCCGATGTGGGGCGACAGCGTGAGCAGCAGGATGAAGATGATCCAGGCATAGGCCGCCACCGAGCCGCCTGCACCCAGCTTGCGACGCTGGATGCTGCCACCGCCCTTTTGCAGCGTGCTGTAGTCGCGCCCTTTCAGGGCCCGCGCGCTGAGCGCCATCGCGGCGATGCTGAAGGCGATCATGATGACGCTGATGACGTAGCCCATCGGGTCTTCCAGCCCCACCTGCGTGATGCGCAGGTAGGCCTGCGGCGCCAGCAGGTTGGTCTGGCCCATCACCAGCGGTGTGCCCAGGTCGTCGAAGACCTTCACGAAGACCAGCGACGCGCCGGCCACGAAGCCGGGTGCGGCCAGCGGAAAGATCACGCGCCAGAACAGGCGCCAGCCTTTGCAGCCCAGGTTCATGGCCGCTTCTTCCATCGCGCCGTCGATGTTGCGCAGCGCCACCGTCAGGTTCATCAGGATGAAGGGGAAGTAGTGGATGGCCTCGACGAAGATGACGCCGTTCAGGCCTTCCATGATGGGCAGCGAAAAGCCGAAAGCGTCCTGCAGCAGCAGGTTGATGCTGCCGCTGCGGCCGAAGATGAGCTGCAGCGCCACCGCGCCCACGAAGGGCGGCATGATCAGCGGCAGCACACCCAGGGTCTGGATCAGGATCGCGCCGCGAAAGTCGAAACGCACCGTGAAATAGGCCAGCGGCACGGCGATCAGCGCCGCGAACACGGCCGACATCACGGCCACGTACAGGCTGTTGAAAAACGCCTCGCGCATCAAGCCCTGGCTGAAAAACGCGCCGAAGTGGCCCAGCGTGAAGGTGCCGTCGCCGTCCAGGAAGGCGGTGATGAACACCCGCCCCACGGGCAGCACGAAAAACAGCAGCAGGAAGGCGAGCACCAGCCCACCCGCCAGCCACACGCCGGCGCGTGATTTCATGACCCGGGCTTTCTTAGCGGACCAGGCCCAGCGCCTGTTCGGCCAGCGTCTTGGCGCGGTTGTAGTTGTCGCGTGCGCCGCTGTTCCAGCGGTCTTCCAGGCCGGTGATCTGCTTGTTCACCGAGGCTTCTTTCTTGTTGGCGGTGAAAAGCGCCAGGAAGTCCTTGTTGCCGGCCATGCCGCTGGCCACCACGGGGGTGAAAGCAGCTTCACGCGCTTGTTTCACCAATGCGGCGGCTTGTGCATTGGGCTTTTTGGCCAGCGCCGCTTCAGCCGCATGAATGGCCTTGGTGGCGGCCTGCAGGTCCTTGATGCGGAAGGTGATGGCCTGGTCGAACATGGCTGACACCACGTTGTAGCGGCTCTCGGACAGCTCGGAGTTGAAGGCCACCTTGGCGCGCTTGGCAATCTCGAAGGGGTTGGGGTAACCGGCCGGGGCCTTCAGCTGTTCGGGCGGCAGGATGGGCAGGCGGCTGATCTTCGGGTCGAACAGCAGCTGCTGGCCTTCGGTGGACACCGTGAAGCTGATGAACTGTCTGGCTTCGCTGGGATTCTTGCCACCGGCCACCAGGCCGATGTTGGCTGGCACCACGGCCGTCACATCGGGGTAGATGAATTCGACCGGGAAGCCGCTGTACTTGCCGGCCAAACCGAAAAAGTCGATCACCAGGCCGATGCCGAACTGACCGTTGTTCACGCCGTCGGGCACGCCGAAGCTGCGCTCGGTGATGGCCGCGCTGTTGCCGGCAATCTGCAGCAGCTGGTTCCAGCCCTTGTCCCAGCCTTCACCCTGCAACATGGTTTCCACGGTCAGGTGCGTGGTGCCCGAACGCGACGGTGAACTCATGGCCACGTGGCCGAAGTACACCGGCTTCATCAGGTCGGCCCACTGCTTGGGTGCAGGCAGCTTGTTGGCGGCCATGTAGCGCGTGTTCCACATCAGGCCGTAACCCGCCAGCGCCTGACCCAGGTACAGGCCCTGCGGGTTGTTGATCGGGTAGGCGCCCACCTTGGCCGGCGCGGCCTTGTTGGCCAGGTCGGCCACGTTCTGCAGCAGGTTCTGGCCGGCCAGCACTTCGAAGGCATCGGGCGCGCTGGCCCAGAAGATGTCGGGCCGCTGGCCCACGATGCCCTGCACGGTGTTCTTGTTCAGGATCTCGACCTTGATCGTCGGGTTGGCCTTCTCGAAGGCCGCCTTGTAGGCCTGCGTCAGTTCCTTTGGGAAGGACGTGACGACCGTCACCGTGCCGGCCAGGGCGGGTGCGGTCAGGGCCGCGAACAGCGAAACGGTGGCAATGGCAATCGAGGTCTGGCGCATGTCGTGTCTCCGATGTCGGTTCTTGGAATGCGGCGCACGATAGCGGGCAGGCCGGGCACTTGCCAATCAGGATTGCTGATCAGGTGGATCACCCGCCCGGGTTAACCCCGAAGCCGCGCGGCCGTAGCATGCCGGCATGGCCGACGACATCACCGCGCTGCGCCGCATCCTGCAACGCTGCCACACGGTGGCCGTGGTGGGGCTGTCGGCCGAGTGGAACCGCCCCAGCTTTTTTGCCGCCAGCTACCTGCAGGGCAAGGGCTACCGCATCGTGCCGGTGAACCCGCGCTACGACACCGTGCTGGGCGAACGCTGTTATGCGCGGCTGGAAGACATCCCGTTTGCGGTGGACATGGTCGATGTCTTTCGGCCAGCGCCATCGCCATCGGGGCCCGGTGCCTGTGGCAGCAACTGGGTGTGCTGAACACCGAAGCCGATACGGCCGCACGCGCCGCGGGGCTGGACTCGGTGATGGACCGCTGCGTGAAGATCGAACACGCGCGGTTGTTCGGCGGGCTGCACTGGGTGGGCGTGAACACCGGCGTGATCTCGGCACGTCGGCGGGTGTGAAGCGCCCGGGCCCCTTGCGTTCGCCAGCGCTTCAGCCGCCGGCCTGGCGTGCCGCCCAGGCCTGCATCACCTCGCGGTGGTGGCGCGGGTTGTGCAGCAGGCTCTGGCGCAAGCCGGGGTCGCTGCAGGCCAGGGCGATTGCCTGCAACAGCGTGTGGGCGCGCTCCAGCGCCGCACCGGCGCGGCTGTCGCCGGCCTGGGCGAACACGCGGTGGCAGGCCATCGCCGGCAGCGTCGGCGCATCGGTGTTGATGAAACCGACGTCGCCGTCGAGCGCTTGCCACACGGGTTCGACGCGCGCCTGCGCCAGTGCCACGTCACCGGAAGCCAGCGCGGCCAGCGCATGGCGGGCGCGCGCCACGCCGACGAAGGCCGGGTTGTCCACGGCCTCGAAAGTGGCCAGCGCGGCTGACGCCGCCGCTTCGGCTTCGTGGGGGCGTCCGCCATCCAGGGCCAGGCTGCAGCGCAGCATCTGCAGACGGCCGAGCAGTTCGCGTGCGCCCAGGGCCTGCACTTCTTCTTCCAGCCCGGCGGCGGCCTGTTCGGCTTCGGCGGCACGGCCCAACTGCCACAGCGTGTGCGCCACGTTCAAGGTGCAGGTGGCGGCAAACATCAGGTCGCCGATGCCCGAGGCCAGCGCCAGGGTGCGGCGGTAGCTCGCCAGCGCCAGCTCCAGCAACCCGGCTTCCGCGTGAAGTGCGGAGCCGATCTCGCTGACGCTGATCTCCAGCCGCCGCAGGCCCGCGGCGCGTGCCAGCGGCAGCGCCTCGTCCAGGTCGGCACGGGCAACGGCAAAGTCGCCGCCGCACTTCAACACGATGGCGCGCACGGCCAGGACCTTGCCCAGTACGCCCTGCACCAGAGGTTCTCCGGGGCGTTGTCGCGCCTGGCGGCCGTGGGTCACCGCCTGGTCGGCCATGGCCACCGCCTCGGCCTGCTGGCCACGGGTGTGCAGGCTCCAGGCCATCTGCGCATGGGCCTCGGCGCAGGTGCTGGGGTCGACGCCTTCTGCGGCCAGCTGCGCCGCTTGTTCGGCATGTGTCAGCGCCATGGCTTCCTGGCCCAGGCGCGACGCCAGCAGGGCGCGGGCATAGGCGGTCTGGGCGCGCCGCGCCGGGTCGTTCAGCGCCTCGGCCAGGCGGCTGCATTCATCCAGCAGCTGCTCTTGCCGCTCGCGCAGGGCCAGCGGGTCGGCTGAGTAGTTCATGCGCTGGTAGATGTCGTAGCGCTGTGCCAGTTCGTCCGCTGGCGTGCAGCGCAGGGCGGACTCCAGATGGGCCATGGCGGCGCGGTAGGCGCCGCGCTGGAAGGCGGCCGTGCTGGCGCGGCTGTACCAGCCGCGGGCGGCGTCGGTGTCGCCGGCTTGTTCGAAGTGACCCGCCGTCGTCGCCAGGTGCTCGCCGACACGGTCGCCGGCGCGGTCGGCCAGCCAGCGCGCCACCGCGGCATGGCCCTGGCGGCGCGCGGCGCGCAGCACACTGTCGTAGGCCACCTGTTGCAGCACGTGGTGGTGGAAGGCGGATTCCGGTGTGTCTTCGAAAGCCGACGGTGAACGCTCGTCGAGCAGGCCCTTGTCGCGCAGCGCCGGCAGTGCGGCGGGCGCGTCGATGTCGATGGCGGCCAGCGTGCCCTGCCAGAAAACCGGACCCACGATGCTGGCCATCTGCAAGGCGCGGCGCTCGGCCGGCTGCAGCACGTCCAGGCGCGACTGCAGCACCTCGACCAGCGTGGTGGGCAGGCGCGCCTGCTGCAGGCGTTCGGGGTGCACCCGCCAGCCGCCGGCCTCGGGCACCAAGACGTGGTGGTCCAGCAGCATGCGCAGCAGCTCTTCCATGAAAAACGGGTTGCCGTCGGAACGCTCGGTCAGCAGCGTGCGCAGCTCGGGGTCTGCGGTGAGCAAGGGGGCCAGCAGCGCGTCGGCCAGGCGCGTGCGGTCGGCGGCGTCCAGTTCATCCAGCGCCACCCAGGCGTGGTTCGTGGCACCTTCCGGCCAGCCGGCCCGGCGCGCGCGCAGTTCGGGCCGCGCGCTGGCCACCAGCAGCAACGGCTGCCCATCGGGCGCGGCCAGCACGGCGGCCAGGCCGTCGAGCGAATCGTCGTCGGCCCAGTGCAGGTCTTCCAGCAGCAGCACCAGGGCCGCACCGTCGGGCACCAGCGCATGCAGCCAGCGGCGCAGCGCCTGCAGTGCGATGCGGCGCAGCAGTGCAGGCTCCATGCCGCGCACATGCGGGCTGTCGCCGAAGGGCAGGGCCAGCAGCTGGCCCAGTGCATGCCCCTGCGCGGTGGCCTGAGGTTCTTCGCCCAATGCCGGCACGACGCCGGCCAGCAGGCGCTCGCACGCCGTGGCGGCGTCATCGCTGTCGGCGATGCCCAGCTGGCCCAGCACCAGCGCCCGCAACAGGCCGAAGGGCTGATGCCGCAGCGCCGGCTGTGCACGGGCCAGCAGCAGGCGGTGGCCCCTGGCAGGCAGCGAGGTGCGCCACTCGTGCAGCAGGCGGCTCTTGCCCACGCCGGGCTCGCCCAGCAGCGTGATGGCGTGCGGCTGGCGCTGCCGCAGCGCTGCGGCCAGCGTCGCATCAAGCTGGGCTTGCTGCGCCTCGCGGCCGATCAGCGGCGCCTGCACACCTTCGACGCCGTGCGTGGGCGCGTCGAACTGCCCGCGTGGCAGTTCGGCCAGCACCAGGTGCGTGCGCAGCGGCTCGTCATTGCCCTTGACCCGCAGGGGCGCCTGCGCTTCGGTGTGGAAGCTGCCCCGCACCAGCAGCCAGGTGTCGTGGCTGATGCGGATGCTGCCCACCGGCGCGCTTTGCTCCATGCGCGCCGCCATGTGCACGGCAAAGCCGCGGATCGAGTTCGCTTCATCCACGCCCGCGCCCAGCAGCACCGGGCCGGTGTGCAGGCCCAGGCGCACGTCGCAGCCGGCGTGCTGGTGCTGCGCACGCATTTGCGCACCGAAGCGTCGGCCCTCTTCGCGCAGCGCCAGTGCACAGCGCACGGCCCGCGCAGCGGCGCTGTCGCCCTGCTGCAGCGTGCCCGCCTCGCCGCCGAAGGTGGCCAGCAGGCTGTCACCGGCGTACTGCAGCACGCGCCCGCCGTGGGCCTGCACGTGCCGGGTGGCATCCCGCAGCACGCCGTCCAGCGCGGCGTGCAGGTCTTCGGGGTCGAGTTGCTGGCCCAGCGTGGTGGACCCCACGATGTCCAGGAACAGCACCGTCACCTGGCGCCTTTGCGGCGTGGCCCGCAGCGCGGCCAGCCGTTCGCGCAGCGGCGCCAGCGCGGCATCGGCCACGACGCTGCCCAAAGTGGCGCGCTGCGATTCAAGGCCGGCCATCGCCGCTTCGATGGCGGCGATGGCCGGACCGGGTTCTTCAGCCATCGGCTGCCTCCTTCGGCCGTAGTATGGCGGCATGCCCGATCGTGTTTTCCAAGCCGAGACCCTGGCCATCCACGCCGGCCAGATACCCGACGCCGCCACCGGCGCGCGCGCGCTGCCGATCTACCAGACCACCAGTTTTGTCTTCGACAGCGCGGCACACGCCGCGGCGCTGTTCAACCTGCAGACCTTCGGCAACGTCTACAGCCGCCTGAGCAACCCCACCGTGGCCGCGCTGGAAGAACGCGTGGCGGCATTGGAGGGTGGCCGTGCTGCGGTGGCCAGTGCCAGTGGCATGGCCGCCGAGGCGATGGCGCTGATGACGCTGCTGCAAGCCGGCGACCACGTGGTCGCCGCCGGTGCGCTGTACGGCGGCAGCGTGACGATGTTGGCCGTGAGCCTGAAGAAGTTCGGCATCGAGACCACCTTCGTCGACGCCACCAAGGCCGACAGCTTCGCCGCCGCGATGCGGCCGAACACGCGCGCGGTATTTGCCGAAAGCCTGGGCAACCCCAGCCCGGTGGTGCTGGACATCGCGGCCATCGCCGACGTGGCGCATGCCCACGGCGTGCCGCTGATCATCGACAACACGGTGCCTTCGCCGTTCCTGTGCAACCCGCTGGCGCTGGGTGCCGACATCGTGGTGCACAGCGCCACCAAGTACCTGGCCGGCCACGGCACCACGCTGGGCGGTGTCATCGTCGAAAGCGGGCGCTTCCCCTGGGACAACGGCAAGTTTCCCGGCATGACCGAACCCAGCCCCGGCTACCACGGCGTGAAGTTCTACGAGACCTTCGGCGACTTCGGCTTCAGCATGCGCTGCCGCATGGAGAGCCTGCGGGTGTTTGGCGCCGCGCTGTCGCCAATGAGCGCCTGGCAGGTGCTGCAAGGCGTGGAAACGCTGCCGCTGCGCATGGAACGCCACTGCAGCAATGCGCTGGCGGTGGCGAAGTTCCTGCAGGCCGACCCGCGGGTGGGCTACGTCAACTACCCCGGCCTGCCTGAGCACCCGCAACATGCGCTGCTGATGCGGCAGATGCGTGGCGCGTCCGGCCTGCTGGCGTTCGGGGTGAAGGGCGGTGAGCCCGCCGGCGTGAAATTCATCGAAGCCGCGCAGTTCATGAGCCACCTGGTCAACATCGGCGACACGCGCACGCTGATCAGCCACCCGGCCAGCACCACGCACCGGCAGCTGGATGCAGCGCAGCAGTTGGCAGCAGGTGTGAAGCCCGACATGGTGCGCATCAGCGTCGGGCTGGAGCACATCGACGACATCCTGTGGGACATCGACCAGGCGCTCAGTGCCACTTGAGGCCGCAACACCATGAACATCTACGAGCAGCACCTGGACAAAAACGCGGCCAACTTCGTGGCGCTCTCGCCCGTGAGTTTTGTCGAACGCAGTGCCGAGGTCTTCGGCGACCTGCCGGCGGTCGTGCACGGCCAGCGGCGTTACACCTGGGCGCAGACCCGCGAGCGCAGTGCCCGCCTGGCCGCCGCGCTGTTGGCGCTGGGCGTGAAACGCGGCAGCACCGTCAGCGTGATGCTGCCCAACACACCGGAAATGGTGGAGGCGCACTACGCGGTGCCGGCACTGGGCGCCGTGCTGAACACCTTGAACACGCGCCTGGACGCCACCTTGCTGGCCTGGCAGATGAACCACTGCGAAGCCAGCGTGCTGATCACCGACCGCGAGTTTGCGCCGGTGATGTCCCACGCCTTGTCGGCATTGCGAGGCGACCACGGGCGCGGCATCGTGGTCATCGACGTCTGCGACAGCGAGTACACCGGTGCCGGTGAACGGCTGGGCGCCTTCGAGTACGAAGCCCTGCTGGCTGCGCACGAACCGCTGGCGCAACTGCAGGGCCCTGCCGACGAGTGGGACGCGATCGCCGTCAGCTACACCAGCGGCACCACCGGTGACCCCAAGGGCGTGGTCACGCACCACCGCGGCGCCTACCTGAACGCGGTGTGCAATGCGGCCACCTGGACGATGCCGCACTTCCCCAGGTACCTGTGGACCTTGCCGATGTTCCACTGCAACGGCTGGTGTTTCCCGTGGACGGTGGCGATGCTGGGCGGCACGCACATCTGCCTGCGCCGAGTCGAGGCCGCCGCCATCCTGCACGCGATGCGCACCCACGGCGCCGACCACTACTGCGCCGCACCCATCGTGCACAACCTCATCATCCACGCCGACCCCGCGCTGCGCGAAGGCATTCACCACAAGGTGCGCGGCATGGTGGCGGGTGCCGCGCCACCGGCTTCGATGATCGAAGGCATGGCCCGCATCGGTTTCGACATCACGCATGTCTACGGCCTGACCGAGGTCTACGGCCCGGCCAGCGTGGCCGTCAAGCGCAGCGCCTGGGCCGATGCCGATCTGTCGGAACAGACGCGGCTGAATGGCCGCCAGGGGGTTCGCTACATGTTGCAGGAAGGCATGACCGTGCTCGACATCGAGTCGATGCAGCCCGTGCCGGCCGACGGCCAGACCATGGGCGAAATCATGTTCCGCGGCAACATCGTGATGAAGGGCTACCTGAAGAACCCGGCTTCTTGCGACAAGGCCTTCGAGGGTGGGTGGTTCCACACCGGTGACCTGGCGGTGATCGAGCCTGACCGCTACGTCAAGATCAAGGACCGCAGCAAGGACATCATCATCAGCGGTGGCGAGAACATCAGCAGCATCGAGGTGGAAGATGCGCTGTACCGCCACCCGGCCGTGCTGGCTTGTGCGGTGGTGGCACGGCCCGACGAGAAGTGGGGCGAGACTCCGGTGGCCTTTGTCGAGACCCAGCCCGGCAGCGAGGTCACCGCCGCCGAACTGGTGGCGCACTGCAAGACCCTGCTGGCCGGCTACAAGGTGCCGCGCGAAGTGCGCTTCGAGCCGATCCCCAAGACCAGCACCGGCAAGATCCAGAAGTTCGAACTGCGCCGGCGGGCGCTGGAACCGTCAGAGCCCGGCGGGCGTTGACGAGGGCAGGGCAGCCGTCGCGACCTGGGCCGCGTCGCGCGCCACGCGGCCGTCGAGCATCTCGACGACCCGGTCGCAGCGCGCGGCCAGCCGCGCGTCGTGGGTGACGACCAGGAACGAGGTGCCGTCCTGCACGTGCATGCGCCGCAGCAACGCGAAAGCGGCGTCGGCCGAGGCCGTGTCCAGGTTGCCGGTGGGTTCGTCGGCCAGCACCAGGGCCGGCTTCAGCACCAGCGCGCGGGCGATCGCCACGCGCTGCTGCATGCCGCCGCTCAGTTCCTGCGGCTTGCGGTTCATGGCCGCGGCCAGCCCGACGCTGTCCAGCAGCAGGCGGCCACGTTCGCGCACGGCGGCGGTGACGCGGCCGTCGCGCGCCAGTGCGGGCAGGGTGACGTTCTCCAGCGCCGTGAAGGCCGGCAGCAGATGAGCCCAGGGTCTCGCGGCGCATGCGGGTCAGGCCGTCGTCGTCCAGGTCCTGCACGGGCGTGCCGGCCAGGGTGTAGGTGCCGGCGCTGGGCCGTTCCAGCAGGCCCAGCAGGTTGAGCAAGGTGCTCTTGCCCGAACCCGAGGGGCCGATCAGCGCCGCGAACTCGCCACGTGCCAGGTCCAGGTCGATGCCGTGCAGCACCTCGGCCTCGTTCGGCCGGCCGGCGTTGTAGGTCTTGCGCACGCCGCGCATCGTGACCAGGGCGCTGCCAGCAGCCGGGTGGGTGGCGGCGGTGCTCATGTGCGGATGGCCTGCGCCGGGTCCATGCGCGAGGCCCGGCGCGCCGGCGCCACCGCGGCCAGCACACCGGCCACCGCGGCGATGACGGCGATCTGCACGGCCATCGCCGGCTGCAGCGTGATGTCGAACAGCGGCGCGCCGTCGGCACCCCGCACGAAGCGCGTGAACGCCGACACCAGCACGACCGCCAGCCCCACGCCCGCCACGCTGCCCAGCCCGCCCACCAGCGCGCCCTGCAGCAGGAAGATGCGCAGCACCTGCCCGCGGGTGGCGCCCATCGCGCGCAGGATGCCGATCTCGCGCTGCTTCTGCACCACCGACACGACCAGCACGCTGGCGATGCCCAGCACCACCACCACCATCACCACGGCGCGGATGATGGTGGTGCTGACGCTCTGCGCGTTCAGCGCCGAGACCA